>VTLG01011231.1_pt1 | contig 30768 bp, 38 predicted proteins | sample 4694571 | NCBI WGS metagenome assembly VTLG01 (sample SAMN12604809, study PRJNA352737) | marine metagenome | biome: ENVO:00000447; feature: ENVO:00000209|ENVO:00000569|ENVO:01000036; material: ENVO:00002151; isolation source: viral sequences binned using virsorter ...
GTAAGGGTCGGCCTAGCTGAGGTCAGCCAGCAGCCAGTCGGCGACATCGCCAGCCGTAGGCTGGCCTTCGGCCGGAGCTTCGCTCCAGTCGTAGTCGTCCCAACTGACCCAAGGGTCAGTCACGGGGCAGAAGCGCCGGATGTCAGCCAGGGTCTCCCCAGCCTTCGGCTGGTCTGCCGACTCTCCGTGAACTCCCGAAGGGAGTTCCACTTCCTGCTTCTGGCTCATTCGCCAGGCTTCGCCTTCCAGGCCTCGCTTCGCAGCGATAGCCATAGCCTCGAACATGTCGCTGGTAATCTCGGATGCTTTCAGCATGGGATTTCTCCGTTGTGTTGCTCCCCTTCGGGGAGGTTGAGCTTTGTGCTCTGGTCCAGTTCCAAGCATAGCTTAGCTATGGACCAGAACACCCCCCCCTAAAGGGGGGGCCTGGCTATGTGCGGGGGCCTAGAGGCGGCTGTGGGCCCAGTCGGCCAGGTCTGCACGGTCGAGCTTACGGGAGTCTGCGATGGTGTCCACGGCGAGGCTCGTGGCGATGTCCTCGGCGAAGCCGTGCTCGTCCACGATGAAGTCTCGCTCGTCTCGGATGGCGTCGATGAGGGCGTTAATCTGGTCTGCAATGCTCATGGGATTCTCCGTTGGGCCGTTGGGCCGGTTGTTGTGGGGGGTTGCCCCGTTTGGTGAGTCAACACTAGCAGGCTGATTTGTGGTGTCAATGGCGAAGTTGCCAAGGCGCGCGCAGACCGCGCACGAAGAACGCAGGCTACACGCGTCACTGAGCTAAAGCTCAGGGCGGGCCGGGGCGCACGATTCTTGGCGCACAGTCGGTGTGTGGCGGGGCCAGGGTCGGGGTCGAGAGAAAGGCGAGTGATTTCGTGGAGGTGCTTGGGAGGGCCCCTCCTTTATCAGCGCCTACATCGCGCCCACGGGCCGGGATCGGAGATCCCCAACGCGTACATGCGAGATGGCCCTGAGCCCCACAGAATAGGGCCTAGAATCGATTTGTGGGGCAAATTGGTACTAGGGCCAAGGGGTGAGGTCGAAAGTGCCGCCCTCGGGATTTTCGTAGAAAATCCCGAGTGTGCGCATGACCCGCGCAGGAAAGGCGCGCACCGGGCCGCGCATCTGCCCGGGCATTGCTATCTTCGTGCCAAGTGCAAAGTTGGCATGGGTGTTGCTTCGTGTGGGCGAGCGCGTAAGGCGGGCGAGCGGGGGTGCGGGTGCCTGCCCGGGCACCCGGGTGCGTGCGATGCATGATGCGTGCCAGGGCGGGTGCCTATGTGCGTTTCGTAGGCGGGATCTGTGCGTTTTTGACCAAATTACCGCGCCGATATTTTCAACAACCCCTTTGCCCTTTTGTCCCACTTATGATAAGTAAGCCGTATGGCTAAGAAACGAAAGCGAGACGAGGAAGGGTTTTTCAACCGTGTTCGGGAGATCAGAGAAGAGCGTGGGATATCCCAACATGAGCTAGCTAGGCTCGCGGGTGTATCACAGCCTTTCCTGTCACTCCTGGAAAACGGGAAGACTGGTGGTTCTATCGATACCTGGAAGATGCTCGCTGTATCTCTAGGTACCACTATAGATGACCTGTTGTAGGTATATGCTCTCCTCCCTTGGGGGGAGGAGAGATATATAAATATATATATATATCTACGCGGGCGCGCGCGAGGTGAGTGGTTTTGGAAGGTCCTTATTTGGTGTTGGGGATAGACCCTGGGTATTCGGGATGTGTCGTTAGTCTTCACCGTGAGACTGGTGAGGTTGATGGGTTGATCAACCTGTCTGAGACCCCACACGACATCGCTGAGTTCGTCAGGGCTAGGTCGTTGTCCATCGACAAAGCCTACCTGGAGAAGGTGGGGGCTATGCCCAGGCAGGGTGTGTCGAGCACGTTTAAGTTTGGCACCTCGTATGGTTTTTGTTTGGGGCTGCTTACTAGCCTGCTTGTCCCGTTTGAAGAAGTTACCCCTGCCAAGTGGCAACAAGTGATGAAGTGCAGGAGCGGTGGCGACAAGAAGATTACGAAGGCTGCTGCCCAGAGGCTTTTTCCCAGGATGAAGGTGACTCACAAAAACGCTGACGCGCTGCTCATCGCTGAGTACGGAAGGCGGGTTGGGTGATCTTCAAAGTGCTGCTCGTATGCGCTCACGCCTTCTCCTGGTCAGACCTGCCAGTTGAGAGATACGGCGTCTGTGTAGGCGTGGGCACAGCCGCCATCCAAGGCGGCGTGGATATAGAGCTTGCCGTAGCCCTGGCGTATACAGAGTCGAGGTTTAACCCTGCCGCCAGAAGCCCACGAGACGCTGTAGGGCCGCTTCAAATACGCCCTGTGTTCCACTGCCCTGGGAAGACAGAGAAGGGCTGTGACTTGATAAAGGCAGGCATAGGGGCCATTATCCGGTACCAAGACAAGTACGGGCCTCGGCTAAAAGAAGTGCTTTGTCATTGGAACTCCGGGAACCGTTGTTATCGTCGGAGTCGGTTGTTTGCCAACATCGTACTAAAACGTAAACGGGCGCTTGTGCGCGCCCAGGAGAAGTAAAATGGCTGAGAAGAAAGCTGCTGCAAAGAAGGCCCCTGCTAAAAAGGCTGCCCCCAAGAAAGAGGCTCCTGCGAAGGTTGGCCGTCCCAAGGAGTTCGGCAAGATTACTGACCGAGACCTTCTCCCCCAAGAGCAGTCCGTGCTTCTTGCCGCAGTCAAGCGCTCTGGAAAGACCGTCGATGAAGCCATCGTTGCGCTTGTTCGCCAGGGCCTCTCTTCTCGGATGGGCACTGTTGCGCTTAGCCGCGTTATTGCGCGCTGGAGCAAGTAATGGCTGTCGACCTAATGTGGAAAGCCGTCGAAGATGACGACGGCGAGGTCACTCTTAACGTCGGGCTGGACGTGGACCCCGTTGTGGTGCTGGTAGAGGGCACGCTTGCGGCCACCTTGTCTGAGGTTAATGGCATCATTGAGGACTTTAAGGATTTCCTTACGAAGGAAAGGGCGAAAGACCCCACTCGCCTGTTCAAAGAGACTGACGCCACCTACCACGCCGTAAGGTATTCCGTGGAAAACGGCTACACCTTGTGCAAAACGGCGGAAAAGGGCGCGATCAGGCCTAAGCAAAATGACTGCCTCATCTTGATGAAGGAGTTCATTAACCGCTTGGCGCTGAACAAGTCAGGAGATGACAGCTTCGACAACCGAGCGTTCATTACTGACTGCATCGACTGGATGTCAGCCACGCATTTCTGTCTTCTTGAGCAGGTAAAGAGGTCCGATCGACGCGTCGTAAAGCGCGCCTTTAAGGCCAACAGGCCCATTCCGTTTATTGAGTCGTCAGTGGAGGCGTAAATGGCTGTCAGGTTCCCAAACAAGTTCTCAGGCGCTCTTGCAGACAAGATTTGTGAGGGAACCAAGGCCGGATACACGCGAAAAGCGGTCTGCGACACCGTGGATATCTCTGTCGACACGTTGCGGTCTTGGCTGAGGAAGGGCGCAGAAGACTCTGCGCCTGATCTCCTAAAGAAGTTCCGCCGAGATTTCGACAAAGCAGAGAAAGAGGCCACCATCTACCTGATGGACACCATCAAGTTTCACTCGAAAAAGGACTGGAAGGCCGCTGCTTGGCTGCTTGAGCGCACCCGCAACGGCTTTAAGCTTCGCAGCCGCATGTCCCAAGAGACCCAGCGGCGCATTGACGAGCTAGCTGTCCAAAAAGCAGAGCTTGAGCTTGAGTACATCCAGGCCAAGACCAAAGCCTTAAAGGGCGGGAGCATCACTCCCGAGCAAATCCTGGAGTTGCTAAACGACTCTCCAAAACAGGAAGAGAAACCTGTCCACTGACGCCAAGATAAAGGCGGAGATTCAGAAGTGCGCGAACGACTTTCACTATTTTTGCCGCTACCTGAAGATCGTCGACAAGAGAGGCCGCCTGACGCCGTTTGGAATGAACGACGCACAGGAGAGGTTTGTCGGTCTTGTGGAGGACGACCCGTGGATTTACATCCTGAAGGCTCGTCAGCTTGGCATGACGACGGTAGTGGCAGCACGCTTCTTCTGGCGGGCCCTTCTGACGCCGAACTTCAAGGTGTGTGTGCTTGCTCACAAGTACGAGTCCGCACAAGCGATATTTGAGGTCTACAGGCGGTACTACACCTACCTGCCTGACTTCCTGAAGTTCCCAACAGAGAAGGCAAACGTCCGAGAAATGGCGTTTTTCCATGGCGGCATGGTCAGGGTGGCTACCGCCAACTCCGATTCTGCCCGTGGCACCACCTATCAGGCCCTTCACTGTTCGGAGTTTGCCTTTTGGGGCGATGTTGACCGCACTGTGGCGTCTGCTTTCCAGACTGCGGGCCCAGATGCCGAAATTGTGCTGGAGACGACCGCTAACGGCCTAAATGACGCCCACAAGATGTGGCATGAGGGCAACGGGTTCTCAAAGGTGTTCTTCCCGTGGATGGAAGACAGGAATTATGTCTCCTCAAAGCGTCCTCAGAAGCCTGATGAGCGCATCAAAGAGATGGTCAAAGAGTTTGAACTGGATGACTACCAATCAAACTGGGCCCACGAGACTCTTCGCACCAAATGTGTAAACAACTGGAACACGTTTATGCAGGAGTACCCTGCATCTGCGGAACAGGCGTTTATCACAAGCGGCGAGAAGTTTTTTGACATGCTGTTCCCGCACGCTCAGGCCCACAGTGGCTACAAATGCTACCGGGAGCCAAGCAAACACCGTGTTTATTCGATGGGGGTGGACACCGCTTCAGGATCACCCTCTGGCGACTTCAGCGCCTTTGCTGTAATGGACGTGACAGACAAGAAAAACGTCGAGGTCGTTTCGACCTATTACCAGCGAACCCCGCCTCACGCCTTTGCGGAGCGGGTTTTGAAAGAGGCGAACAAATATGGGTGCCTGGTGGTTGTGGAGTCCAACTCCTATGGCCTATCTATTCTTGAATACTTGGTCAAAAAGCAGTTCGCCTACATCTTCAAGCGTACGCAGTACGATAAGATGGCCGAGCGGTGGGTCGAAAAGATAGGCTTCAACACCAATTCTTCGACGCGCCCTGTGATGCTGAGCCGTCTTCACGAGTTCGTTGCCAAGCAGATGCTGCCCATCAACGATGAGCGCATGAAGACGGAGATGAACACCTTTGTCTATAACGACAAGGGAAAGCCAGAGGCGATGGCCAAGAAGCACGATGATATGGTGTTTGCCCACGCTTTGGCCCTGATGGGCCTTGACCAGATCGAACCCATCGCTCAAGATCGCCAAAGAGCCCCAGAGTTCACAAATGTGCGCGATATATTGCGATACGAAATGGAAAGTGGCAGGCTCTACGACGGAGGGACCCAAGACTACGAAGAAAGTAGGTGGGGCACCCCTCTGGAACAATCCTCGCCGTTAGATACGGCGTTGAACGACTCGCCTTCCAGGCGTTAAATGGGGGACCAAATGGGCTTTTTGACTGATGAGGCGCGCGAACAAATGGAGGCTTTTCTCGACGGAGAAATCCCTGATGCGGACGTGCAGCAAGAGTCTGAGCCCGAGGTCGAAGCATCGTCTGAACCCGCAGAAGACGTTAATCAGGAAGCGGGGGTTGAGGCTCAATCTGAAGAGCCAGCAGAAGCACAGGCTGAGCCTTCTCAGGAGGTGTCTTCCGAACCTGACGGCACGGAAGACACTGAAGAGGAGGCATCGGGCCACCGGGTACCGTATAGCCGGTTCAAGCAGATGGTCGAGGCTCGGAACGCTCTCCGGGTAGAGGCCAGCGAAATGAAGGCGAGGCTCGAAGCTCTTGAGGAGCAAGCGAAGATCGCCCAACAAGTTCGGTCTGTGCTTCCACAACAGCAGCCTGTCCAGCAGGCGCAGCAACAGGAAGACCCAGGGCTCTTCGGAGAACTCCTGGCCGACCTTGAGGGGCAACAGCAGCCAGAGCAGGCTGCGGACCCTCGCGTTGATGCGCTTATGGAGAGGGTGCAGCAACAAGAAGTAGCAATCGCTCGCAGAGAGTTGGAGGTCGAAGTCGCGTCAGCGATGGAGGCTTACCCCGGCGTTCCGCGAGAGGTGCTGCTTCAAGCCGTCGTTGCCGACCCCGATGCTGCCGTGATCAAGGTGGCGGAGTCCTACAGTACTCATTTGGCCCAAATCGAAGAAGCAGCCATCGCTCGCTATCTTGAGGAAAACCCGGCACCTGCTGTCGAGACCCAAGAGGTGGCAGAGAAACCAAAGGCCGCGCCGCGACCCACAAGGTCTGGCGCTGCTGACTCAGATGTTGCTACCGGAGAGTTTAAGCCAAAAAGTATTAAGGAAGGCTCCGACGCCCTGCGGAAAGCATGGGGGTCTCTCAACCCCTTTTCTTGATTTATAGGAGCGCAAAGTGAGCGCAACACGCACTACACTGGACAGCCTGCTCAAGGACTTCTACCTTGGGCCGGTCCAGGAACAGCTAAACAATGAGATGCTCGTACTTCAGATGTACGAGAAGATGTCCGTCGACTGGAGTGGTCGTCAGACCATCATTCCAATTCACACCGGGCGAACCACTTCTGTGGGCTTTGCGGCCGAGTCTACCGGCGCTGGCGCTGGTGGCGTTCTGCCAACTGCCGTCAACCAGACCTACAATAACCTTACGGTTACTGCGGTCTACCTTTACGGCACGTTCCGCATTTCTGGCCCGGCAGTTGCCTCGGCCAAGAACGGCGGAAAGGGCGCGTTCATCGGCTGGATGGAAGCCGAGATGGACAAGCTCGTCACCGATGTGAAGAACCAGGCCGACTACCAGATGGTAAACGGTGGAGACATCCTGGGCTTCATCACCAGTTCCGTAAACAACGCCACGCAGTTGTTTACTGGTGATTACGGCTCTATCGCGCCTGCTGATACGGTTGATATCCACATTGGATGGGGCCCTGGCTTTGATTCGGCTGGAAACCCCGTCAACACCACCTATCTTGCTCGCTCAATCCTCGGTGCGACGATTGCTGCTGGTGGCGTCAATGAGACGGCGGGAACGCTTACCTTTACGGGCGCTCAGGACACGACTGTTGCGGAGCTTAACATGGCGGCCTCTGGGCAGCCCGCTGTTGTTCGCGCTAGGTCGGGCCTGACAGCCGCGCAGGCTGAGCCGGTTGGTATTATGACCAACCTGTTCGGAGGAAGCACGGCAACCACGGCAGATGGCGTTATGGAGCACTTCGGTGTTGTCCGAAGCGGCGCTGCTCGTGCTGTGGCGCTTGATTCGGTCGCGATGTGCGCCCAGGAGACGCCAACGGCTGCTGGTCTTGCGGACCTTACAGTCGAGCGTCTCCAGCGAGTTCTCGATGAGATCTCCGTTCTCAGTGGTGAGGAGCCCAACGTCCTCATTTGCCACCCGTCGATTCGGTCGAACTACGTTTCGCTCCTTACGGGAACCGGGCTTTACGCCACGAGCCGTGGAAGCGCGACGAAGGGAGACGGCGGTTTCCTGGACCTGTCGTTCGGAAACATCCCCATTAAGTTTTCGCGACACTGCCCGCGCGGCATGGTGATCTTCATGAACACCAAGACCTGGAAGCTCCTCCAGCTTCAGAGCGGAGGCTTTGCTGACCTCGACGGAACCACGGTTCTGCGAGCCAGCGGCGCCGACGCCTGGGAAGGCTTCTACCGCTGGTACTACAATACGGTCTGCGTGCGGCCTAACGCCAATGGCGTCCTGGTCGGTGTCAACGTCTGGACCTAATTAGCCTCCAAATAGCTCCATAGGAGGCTAGTCCATGCAAGAGGTCCTCATTATCACGTCGTTGGTGGTGGGGACCTCTTTGCTTGGGCTGTTAAACGTCCTGGCGCTTTTGCACATCAGGAAGGAGCGAGACGAGTGGCGCTCTTTGCAGGAGCGCCGAGAGGAGTACGAGGCAGAAGCCCCTATCCTGGAGGCCATCTATGGCGATCGGTAAAGACATCAGGGGCGATGCAATGCAAGGCAGGGGTCTCGCCGCCAAAATGGCCCTAGACGATGAAGAGCGGAAGCGCCAGTTGATGGCGACTCCGCCTATCCAGTTTAGGCAGCCTGCTCCACAAAAGCGCCAACTGGCTCCTGAGCCCGACCCTCGCCAAGAAGAGCAGGAAAAGATTAATCAGGCCGTTGCCGCTGACCAGACAAGAACAGACGTTGAAAACGTTTTACGGCTTGCCGCAACGGGCGCTTCTTTTATTCCAGGCGTGGGCCCCGTGGCACCTCTTGCCACAGAGGCGTTTATCCAGGGAGGCCGAGCCGCCATGCCCGGCGCTGTTCAAGAGCTTAAAGAAGAGCAAGGCGGCCCAAGCGACACGGGCAGCAGGGTTTTGGCGGGAACCACAGCCGCTACTCAGGCGCTTAGCGCCTATGATGCCCAGCAGGCCAAGTTTGATGAAGAGGCCATTGGAGCCCAGTTGGACGCGGCCATCGCGAAGAGGACACCAGAAGGCATGGCTGAGGCAGAGTTTTTGAGCACAGACGTGGGCCGCAGGGCATACCTAACAAATAGCTATGGTCGAGACCCTTCTTACATGGGCGTTTTTGATGAGTGGCTTAAAAGGAATAGGTAATGGCTGAGTTCCCAACCGACATGCGGGCCAAGCTGTCCGCCTCACGCACCGCCAAAACCCAAGAGCAGCGCCTTTGGGATTTGGGCCTGCGGTTCCTTGAGGGGCGTCAGTGGCTGCGGTTCGATAAAAACCTAGACCAGTACGTGGCCTCTCGTTCGCGAGAGGGCCAAGCAAAGGTAACGGTCAACCTTCTCCTGAACATCTATCGAAATGTTCTTAGCCGGCTGGAGCTAAGCTACCCGTCTGTGGTCGTTCTTCCGGCCAGCCCTTCAAGCGAAGACGTTGTTAAGGCGCAGTCTTCTGAGGCTGCGCTTAAGTACTACTGGTCGTCCAACCGGATGGAAAACGTCCTGGGAGAGGCCGTTCGGTGGCTTTTGACCACTGGAACGTGCGCCCTTCACTCGTATTACGACCCTGACGACCAGACCGTAAAGACCGATACGTTTGGCGCTTACGACATCTTCTTTGAGCGTGGCGTCAACAGTCCTGATGATAGCCAGTGGATCGCCGTTCGAACATTCCATCCAAGGAAGTCCTTGGAAGAGGCGTATCCCGACAAGAAAGAGATGATCGAGAAGGCTGGGATTGTAAACGAGAACGACTATAGCTCGTTTTACAATTCAGACTTTACGGGCCCTCCCGTCGACCGCGTTGAGGTCTTTGAGATTTATTGGCGGGACGGCAAGCATGCCATCATGGTGGGCGACGGGTATCTGTACAAAGAGGACAAGGTGCCTGTGGGCATCCTCCCCATTCAGATTATCCGATACACCGAGGTGCCCCGCCGCCTGTGGGGCGTCAGCCTTATCGCCCCGCTTTTGGACTTGCAGCTTCTGTACAACAAGGCCAGGTCGCAGATTATCCACAATGTGGAGTTGATGGGTAATCCTAAGTGGGTCATTCCGAAGACCGCAGGCGTGTCAAACAACTCCATCACCAGCCGTCCTGGGGAAAAGATTTACTACAACCCCGCTGGCGGTCGGCCTGAGCAGATTAGCCCCTCTCCGCTGCCTTCGTACATTATCGACAATGTGCAGCGTTTGCAGTCAGAGATGGGCGATGTGGCTGGCCTTCACTCTGTGTCGCTTGGTAAGCGAGCGGTTGGCGTTACGTCTGGCAAGGCTATTGAGGCCTTAGCTAGCCAGGACACCAGCCAGCTTCAGGGGTCTATGGCCGCGATTGAGCGCGGCGTGTCAAAGATGGCCTCTGTGGTCCTTCAGTTGATGAAGGCCTACTATACCGAAGAGAAGATGATGAGGATGCTGGACAGCTACGGGCAGGTTACGTTCCGCGCTATCCAGGCTACCGACTTGGTGGAAGATCCTGAAATCTTCATCGAGGCTGGCTCGTTGTTCCGCAACGAGGCCCAGGACAGGGACACTAAGGTTCTGGAGCTTCTTCAGATGGGCCTTATTCCGCCCGACATGGCGCTTCAGGAGCTTTCGTTCCGCACCGGCAACGCCTTTGTGTCAAAGAAGGTTGCTGCAATGGCCCATGCTCAGGAGATTTTGCAGCTTGTTAAGGAGGGGGTTGGAGATCCTCAAATCCTCCGAAACGACGACCTCCAGGCGTTTGAGCAGGTCTTCAGCGACTTTATGAAGACTGGCGAGTATTATGATCTCGACATGGCAATCCAAGACAAGATCATGGAAGTCCTCGTGGCCGTCGTAGCAGGGCAGCAAAACCTCGATGACATGCAGTATGGCCAGCTTCTCGCTGGCCAGGTGGTCTACCCACGGCCCCCACAGCCGCCTCAAATGGGCCCAATGGGGGCTGGGGCCCAGATTCAAGGCCAAACGGCTCCTGGGGCACAGCAACCGGGGTCTATCGCAGGATCTGAACGGGCTGGGACTAACAGGGCTGAGGCGATGATTTCCCCGGCGCCAGGAGGTGTAGTGTGACAATCAAGGAGATCGCGGAGCTTCTTCGCGCATACACGGACGAGCCTGACGAAACGTTCATGTCGGATAATGACGTCAAGGCGTTCCTGGCTCAGGGCTACCGGGAGTTCCGAGACCTTGTTACCAAGATTGACCCCAACGCCTACGCCATTGCCGCCACATTTACACTGACGAACACGTTCTTCATCGACCTCGCCACAACCAACGTCACGTTTACCGACCTGACCGTCGGCAAGGTCCTGGGCAACTCGGCAACAGATGGGAAAAAGCTAGGGCAAATTATTGCCCTGGCAAGCACGTCGAGCACAAACCCATCGGGCCAATACATCTACATCCCGGTTTCATCCAGCCAGGCGCTTCAGACCACGTCGTCAAGCTACATGCTGGCTGGCTCGAAGCTAACCGTGTCCGGGAATGTCACATCCCTTTTCTCGATGGCTTATGTTCCGATGCCGATCTCCACGCTGTGGAGCAACCTCGCGTCTACCGACGAGCTTGATGACTTTGGAATGTTCCATGACGTGGTGGCCCTGTTGGCTTATAAGCAGTACGCCATCCGTGACGGGGCTGTTAACGAAGTCCTTATGGCCCAGCTTCAGGCCCGCATTGCCGACCTTGAAGAGGGAATCACACATCGAAACCTTGATGCACCTCACTACGTGCAGCGCGTAATGGGCGGTATCGACACGTTCTACTAGGCCGAGCATGGCAACACGGGCACAAGAAGCTGAGATCTTACAGGGCGGGACCGACGCCGGGTCCACGACCCCCGGCGCTTTTGTGCTCAACATGCTTGATGACGAGGGCTCCTGGAAGGTCCGCCAGGGCTTTGGTCAGGTTGCCCAGTTCGACACAAGCATGAGCCAGAACATTCCTGGCGCTACCACTGATTGGGGGTACCAGAAGCACCTTGGCTCTCACTACATGAAGACGAACTTCGGGCACGAGCAGATCATCACACTGCTAGCCAGCAAGAACATCACGTCTTCAGGAGAGAGATACCAAGAGATTCATTACCTCTATTCGGTAAACATCTACGATGTGACCACCGGGGAGCGGTGGGAAGAGATGGTGTTTCGGCAGACGTGCGAAAACGCCAACCCAACTACAAACGACAACACCAGCAACGCCTTCTCCATCCCGAAGTGGCATGGAGTCTACGAGACCTCTTGGGACAAGTCCTATCAAGCATGGGCAAGCGCTCAGTCGGGCGCGAAAAAGGTCGATTTTCACAAAGAGGCGGTGTTAATCGGAGGACAGGCCCCTCCTTTCTTTGTGGAGTTTGGAGACATCCTGTACTTCGGGACTAAAGAGACAGGCCTGCTGGCCTACATCCCGTCCGTCTTTAAGGGAAACCGAAACAAGTCTGTAAACGACGTTTACCGGCATGAGTGGAATGACCCCTACTCTGAGTCGGCGGTTGTCCGCCGAGTCCCAATGGTTCCAGGAATCGAGAAAGGAAACTTTGACTACTACAACCAAGGAAACTTTCCGACGCCCTCGTGCGCTACAAAGTTTGTCAACCGGCTCGTCTATGGTTCTGGGAAGTTTATCTTTTTCAGCGACCCCGGATTTGTATCCAGCACTGTCATCGAAAACACAGTCGAAATACCTTGTGACGGAGACATCACGGCGGTGTCTGAGGTCGGTGGCTCAGTCATTATTTTCACGCAGTCTGAGACCTGGGCTTACAGGCCTTCGACCACGTTTATCGCGACGGCAGGCGTCCTTGAAAGGATAAGCTCTAACGTCGGATGCCTGTCTCCAGCGGCAACCACAAAGTTCGAGGGTGGTCTGTATTGGGCCGACGTAAACGGCTGCTACACGATGTCGAACGCCCTGCAAGCGCAGGAGATCTCCACCCCAATTGCAGAGTTCTTCTCTAGCTCCCTGTCCAACCCTGTTACGTCGTACTACGCACGAAACGGCCTAACCACTTTGGACACACAGCAGCCAAGAACCTCATTGAGAATGGACACAGACGGAGTTTCGCTGTCCTACGCTCCTTCGCTGGGCGTTTTGTTTGTAAACGTCCCCGGGCAGAACACCACCCTGTGCATGACGGGTAGCGGATGGTCTGTTTGGTCCTATACCAGCGTGGTGTACACAGGCGGCGGTGCCGCCGACATGGTTGGAATCAGGGGCGGAGGAGACACCGATAACCCTGAAGGGCCAATCAATCGCCCTTGGATTGTCACATCTCCTAACGATGTCTGGCTTGTCGGAAACCTCGACAAGCAGACCATGAATGACTCTGTTACGCCTGACCGTGCGGACAACCTGTCATCCTCCTACTGCATTATGCGGTATGGGATGGGAGGGGGCATCGACAGGAGTGTAGATAGCTGGGACGTTGACCCCCTAAACAAAAAGGGAAGGGAAGACAGCCGGGAGTTCTGCGGAAAGTACAACCGCTTTGGCGTAAGCAGCTACCCCGCTGGAGCAGCCCAAAGCTATCAGCCAGACGGAACTGTCTTGTTTGAGCGTCCGCTAGAGATGCCGCAGTCCACTGTTTTTGCGAGCGGCAACTACAGCGGGGCCACCGCTGACGCAGGCAGGGGGCCTGCCATATCATCAAGCGCGAACACAAGGCTTTCCCTTGTGCCTGTTTTTGGCGCGTTTTCCTGGACCGCAATTGATGCCACGAAGGCTGGCGGGGGGTGCTCTGGGACCTCGCAGTCGCACAACACGACTGGCGAAATTACCATGGTGATCATCACGTTTAAGTTTGATGAAACCAAGTGGCAGCCCGTGTTTACCCTGACGGGGCTGCAATCCGCAGCCAAGATAGACCTAATATTCCCATCTGAAAGAATAGCCTCCAGCAGCGTAATCTCCGCGAACTGCTATTCAGACGCGGCACACACAACGCCAAGTGTGACCGGAGAGTACATTAAGATCATCATGGATGGCTCTGGCGCAGTGGGAGACTATACCGAGTGGAACCTTTCAGACTGGAAGAGAGATCCCCTTTTCTTCCTTCCGTTTTACACCACGGATACGGGGGTGCTGGGCTCGCTAGGCATTAGCGACGTGAAGCTCTTTGTCGGGGATGCTGGCGGCTCTCCTGCGATTTACCCTGGCTTTTATGCCTGGGAGCAGATGATCGCTACTGGCAGCATGAGGACCGAGGACAGTGTTGCTGTTCCGGTTGACTGGGCCTACAAGGGGAATCCTGTTAGAATTGACAAGGGAACAAGGATTAAGACCCGGGGCCTTGTCTCTACGGTTCAGTCCAGGGGCCCTGGAGTTATGGCAGACCTTTTGAATCCCAACTGGGACTTTGGGCTGTTTAACACCCTTGCGTCGGCAGACCTCAAGGGCTGGACTTCTCAGGTCATTGACTACACGGGAGCAGGAGACAGCACGATAACTGAGCCAGAGTCCATTGTTGAAATCAGAAACAAGACGGGAATCAGAACAAGGGTTATGCCCTCTGGCGGAACCCTGACAACAAGGACTTTTAGCAGCACAGGGGCCTCTGGGACTACCGTTCCGACATGGGCCAACACAAGCGCCGCAGGCACCCAGGGCAACTTCCTTATCGACGATGAAGAGGTTAGCGAGATTGTTACGTCAGACAGCGTAAAGGGAGACCAAGTCGCCTATATGCTCTTTGGCCACATCCAGAACCGGGCCCAGGCTTTTGGCCTGGGCTCTGTACGGGTACTGTTCCGCGCACTTGGGTTCTTGAGAAGGACGGGGAAGTAAGATGCCAAACGTAATCAACTTTCACCTGCCAGAGCCGTCGCCAGCGGAGGTAAAAAACAACGGCCTCCAAAAAGATGACAGGGACTTACTATACAGTCTCGGCCTTACAACAGACGCCAGCCCAATCTCAGAGCCCCGAATAACCAACAACAGGCTTACCCTTTCTTCCGGGGAGTTTGCCGGGGCCACGCTTACAAAATACAACACCGTAATTAAGGCGGCCACCGGGGCGTCCTTGATGAGCGGCAAGCTGACAATTACAGAAGACGCCGTTCTTGACGGCGTGGAGTTTGTTTCTTCTGAAAAAAACGAAGGCGCTCTTGTCCTGGTAAAGACCGGAGCGGTGGCCGTTTTTCGGAACTGCACCTTCTCGAAAGAAACAGATACCATCACAAACGGGACGGCCATTTCTGTAGAAACAGGGGCAAAGGCCATTGTCACCGGATGCGTCTTTCGGGGCGGCAACACCGTTGATGTTCCAATTGCTAACGCCGCAGCGGCAGGCGATGTCCAGGTGGTCGCAAGCTACAACAAGACCGGGGTGGCTTTTGGGGGCACAGTAACCCTTACGGCGGTAATCGAATGAGTTGGAAAAAGCACCCCAGGCACTTGACTGATGAGCAGTTTTCCGACTCCACCACGATTGACGGAAACCGCCTAGACAATGCAATGTCTGACATTGTTCGGCGCTTCAACGCCGTCGAAAAGGGCGACATCGCCAACAGGTTTGTGCAAACGCAGTTTGTGGCGGGCTGGTCTCCTCAGCAGGCCAGCGTCTCTAAGCACAGGTGGCCGTGGCTTGATGCCCTAAACCTTTCAAGCGGCGCCAGCGTGGCCGGGTCAGAGCCAAGCTCTGTTAACAATAGGTTTAGGACCAAGGGCTATTACACCCTTGGCATGGACTCTTCCATGGACACGGGATTCACCTGGTCATGGTCCACGTCTTACTATTTCCACAAGCCCGCAGTGATGACCGACTTCGTGCTGCTTTTGCAGATTGACCACCCGTCCGCAGCGGCGAGAGGGTACACAAACACCTTTAAGTACGGCAGCGCCCCGCCAGAGGGCGTTGCGGAGAACGACGGCAACAAGGACTTTGCTGTGGTCATCTCCGCTGACAGTCCATTTGCGCCAGAAGACCGCACCCAGAACAACGTCCTTTTTAGCAGGGTGGGCTTTGACATGGCGAGGGAGTGGGTTAACGGAATTGCCTTTAACTCCACGATAACCGATATGTCCCCCACAAACCCTCCATGGGCTGTTGCGGACACGGGCGGCCTGTGGGGCATGTGTTTGCCGCTTAGGGATATCAACATCCCCATACCAAGAGACACGAGGCTTAGGGTAGACATCGTTATCCCAAAGTACGCAGACGCCAACACTGGCGGCTGGGGACGAACAAGCCCTTGGGCGCAGCAAAGGTTTGACATGACGATGACTGTCCTTGAGGAGCTAGAGCCTTGAGCAAGATTGACCGGAAAAGGCTCTCAAGGGGCGCGGGGCTCACTCCTGAGCACATCTTTGACCCCATTACCGATGGATCATCGACGGGAGCGGCCTACCAGATTAACCAGGCCAACATTGAGCCCGACCAGCTTCAGACCCCGAACGCCCCTTTCCGGGTAAACCTGCACATTCCTTACATCGCCAGCGACATCTCCGACGACCCGGACCAGGCGCTTTTTGGCGTTCCGTTTACCCTTCCTCCTCTTCAGGAGTTTTTTAGCATATCCTCCGCGACCGCCACTGCGGGCTTCTTAAGAACGCCAGACGTGACCGACACCACTCCAAGGATTATCCTGGACGAGGTGTCTCTTTCTTTTGATCAGCGCGCTGAGGGCTGCGCTATCGCTGACCAGTTTTGGAATCAGGCCGACGGAGACAGGACCGGGCAGGCGCCAGAGCAGGGAAAGATGTCTTTTGACGGTGCTTCAGATCTCAGTTTCCGTATCTCAATCAGAGAAAAGACCCCGATGATGTTCACGGCAACAGCCTTCCCCTCGACCCACGACATTGAGTCGGTGGAGATCGGCAAAGAGGTCTTCGGCACAGACATCAGCAGCAACAGCTTTACTGGCGACTTCCTGCGAAACAACCCCTTTGTCACTACAGACATCAACAAGTCGATAAACCCCTACTCGACCTATATGTTTATCATTGATGTCAAAAACATCATGGACCCCACGCTTGCCAACAAGACGCTCTGCTTGCCGAGCGTCAACGTAAGCATGAGGTTTAGGCACCCGCTAGTGACCAAGGATACCGGGGCCACCATCCAGAACATCCCCACGGCCGCAACGCCCAACAATCAGGGAGTTCCTGCCAGCAGGGCGTCCAAGAGCAAAAGCATCACGATTACCGAGCCTGTTGCCGGAAACATCATTACAGCCGACGGCGCTGGCGGCGTTTCAAACGAGCTAGCGGCCATCGACAAGGTGTTTAAAGACGGCCTTAAGGGCGGCTATGACAGGCAGGGGATGCCCCCTGCCCTAGAAGAACTTCAAGACAGCGCAGGGTATGAGGTCATTGCCGTGCCCCTGTTTAACAACAGGGTTAACGGCGGAGTTCTTGAAAACACCGTTAACGATGAACCTTTCGCCACAGGAACAGACACTACGCAGATTTGGGACAACAGAATTATCCCGTTGTCCCACCCAGTCACAGTTCATCATGTAATTTTGGCATGGAACTGGTCAGTGTTTTTTCCTTCGGACGACACTACAGTGCTGCCTGGGCCTGACGCCCAGCTAACGCCTAACACGTCTACGTTCACGGTGGAGACGGGCGTGGCATCGGGCACCATGCTGCGCTCTGATGCCTATTCCTACAACCAGCTTGCTTATCTTTCGATCAACCAGCCAAGCGCGACGGCCAGCACGCCAGTTCCTCAGTCAACGTGGAGCGCCGGGGCCATCGACCGAATCAAATTCCGCGAGCAGTCTCTTAAAAGAAAAGGCTCTGGCGGCTCATATGACCAGACAGGCCTCAATGCGTGGGACTGGGAGCTTCACCAAGTCCCCATTCTGGGCGGCGGCTCTCCGGCGGGTACGGGGTATTATGCCCAAGGTAAGCCTTTTTATCTTGGAAGAAACTGGAGCCTTAACGCAGCCAGAAACAATGTATATAACATTGGTGGAGGCTCGGTTGCTCCGCAAGACCCCGGATGCGAGCAGTTTATCGAGGTTCGTATGAAGATTGGCGACTCGGCAGGCCTCCAGAACCTAACCACAAACTCACTGGTCTCCGGCTACGGAGGCCACTTTGTCTACATCATCTGTAAGAAACACCTGACGTAGGAACAGCTAATGTCGGAAAAAGTAGTCAAGCAAACGGCAGCGCAGCAGGCGCTTTCTGGCATGCCCGCCATTTCTCAAGCGGTCGAGACAGCGGGCCAGCAGGCCGTTGAAACCGCGCAAGCGGCGCCTGGGATTCTCGGGTCTGCTCGACAGGCCGCTCTTCGCTCTACCGCCAGAGAAGCGGGTCGATCTGCGGCCATGGGCCGACAAGCAGGCGGCTGGGGCATGGGCTCTTCTATGCAGGCCCTGGCGGCCAACCTGGCTGGTCAGCAGGCCATGGCTGGCCAAAGGCTTCAGTTTGCAGAGGCGGAAACGGCGGCCCGACAAGCCGCCGCGCAGGCCGGGCTTGACTACTCCATGTTCCAGGAGCAGAGGGCTGCTGACTCAGCGGCGGCTGTGGCTGACATTCCGCGCCAGATGGCGGAGTTTGCCGGGGCCATGGGGGACAACCGGCGGCGCGTTGAGTTTGCAATTACGCAGGCCCAGGCTGCCGCAACGGCAGCCGAGCAAGAAACCTGGATGGCCCAGGCCGCACAATACGCATCGACAGGCGGCTTGAGGAGAATCATCTTGGAGGGAGGGTTTGACACTAGCATCCCTGCAATTCAGGCCTACATGCCGGCCTAGGAGGCTTTAAGTGGCAAGGGTTACATTTGGGGCACAGCAGCGCCAGCCCCGCCAAAGAACTCGACTTCAGCCCCAGCGGCAACGCCAAGAGCGCCGAAACTGGTACGAAGACCCTGGTCAAATCTTGGGCTGGGTACGCCTTGCAGAGGCCCTTGCGGCCCCTAAGGGCCTTATCGCTCGCGGCGTAAGGGCCGCGCAGCGTTGGCAGCTTGCTAGCGCCGCAGAGGACAGGAAGGAAGAGGCTTTAGCGGCAAAGAGAGAAGCGGAAGAGGTAGATGCTATGATCCAAGGGGGATTCCCCGAAGGGTCAAACGAAGCCATGATTGCCAGGGAGGAGGCGCGAATTCGGGAGGCTCGCGGAGAGGCCGCAGCCCAAAACTTCCGAGACTGGAACGAGCCAATGAGGGGCCCGCGAACAGGCCCTTACGGAAGGTCCGTGCCTCTTCCCGATTACGCGCTGTCTCAGCCAGAAGCGCCCGTCCAGGGAAGGCTGCCTGCTGGAGAAATAAGCGGGGAGGGCCTTATCCCACGGTGGACCCAAGGGTTTGGCCCCATGGCCCAAGAGCAAGCCCCCGTGGCCATGGGCACTACCGCCTTCCCAGAGCCGGAGCCCGTCTCCAGGACGGACCAGGCGCAAATGCGTCCTCTGCTCAGAAGCATGACGCCTGACATGTCTGACATGGGCGGCATGGAGCGTGCGCGCGAACACCTTGGGGACTATTTTCCTGAATATATTTCCATCTTGGAAAAAAGGCTCAAAAGGGAGGAGGAGACCGGGGATCCAATGATGATTCCCGACTGGTTCCGAGAGCCCCAGGCCCAGCCATCCACAAGGCAAGAGGCTGGAATGGCCCCGGAGGCGGGACCGCAGAGATCCCCGTTTCCATCTTTTGGCAGAGAGGAGGCCGCAGCCAGATACCGCTCTGCGCGGAGATCTCAAGACGAGGCCCAGGCAGCAAAGGCCAAAGAAGTCGAAGACTACGCTGCCGACATGAGCCTATCTACCGTAAACGAGGTTTACGAGGACTTTGGCAAGTACGCCGGAGCAAAGGGCGGAAGGCTTGATGCTGATGACTTTGCCGATCTTTGGGAGCAGGCAAAGCTCATGCTTGAGCGCGACCCGTCTTATGTAGATGGGCTTGCCCTTGACCCTGTTGGCACGCAGAGAAGACTCCTTCGCGACACCATGGCTTACTTTAAGTTCCTCAACATGGGCGGCGACCCAGCCGCCGCCAAGAGGCAGCAGGTTAAGGATGAAACGGCAGAAGTAAATCTTAGAAGGGCAAAACGAAGGGAAGCGCAGGAAAAGGCCCGCGACGAGCGAAAGTCCAGGACAGGAGTGAGGATTGTAAGAGACATCCCGGTTGGCGCGCCTAACTGGGAGGACGACCTTGTTCAGTGGGGCATTTGGAGGGACGCCGGGTTCGACCAGAGACCCGGAATGAGCAACGTCCCCTCTTACTTGAGCCACAAAGACGGCGGAAAGTATGCGGCTGCCGCGAACAGGGCAAAGGAGCACCTTAAGGATTGGCTTGAGAGCCCACAGGGGTGGGACAAGCCAGAAAGCCAGTGGTCGACCTGGCAAAGGGATGCCTTCAAAGACGAGTCCAAAGAGATTAACAAATACAGGACCCAGGTAGACGCCCGAGACAGAACGGCGGGCGAAGAGCCCTCTTACGACCAGGCGTCTGACAAGTTCAAGTGGACAGAAGAGGGGGGCAGAAAGCGAACAGGCACGCTTTCAGACGTTCTGAAAGGCCGCATCCTTACCGAGACGGAGGCTAAGCACGCCCTAAGAATGGGCGGCCTATCAGACGCTCAGGCAGACGCTGCTATCGAAGAGGCAAATAAAGCCAAGAAGCCTAAGACAACCCAGAGAACAAAGAACGCATGGGCTGTAATCCAAGACTTTAGCGTGGCCGATCTCCAAGGCAACAAAAGCGATGTAGAAGCCAGGCTCGATACCGGCTTTTTAACAAGAAACAAGTGGGACAGGCTTACCGATCCAAAAACCCAGACGAAGATCCGAGAAGCGATTAGCGAAATCTTGGCCGCAGAGGAGGTGGAGGACGTGCCTCAGAACTGGATAAACATCGCCAACAAGATTAAAGCCCTTGGAATCCGTGGCCTTTAAATGGCAAGAGTAACCCCACAGCAACAAGCAATGCTCGATGCCGCCCGTCAGTTGATGGAGGAAGAGCAGGCTGACGATGCCCCTCTCAGGGAGAGGCTCTTCTATCTAGGCGCACATCCCGAAATGGGGGGTGCGCCAGGAACGCCTTTCCAACCACAGGCCAGGGTGTACCCAGAACCCCCTCCACCGCCAACAGAGGATTACGTCTACGAGATGGAGCCTCTGGTTATCGAAGACACGAGGCCAAAATACACCCCCGCATACGGCCCTTCGCCGTCGTGGGAGAGAGCAAGGGAGCGGGCCAGAGAGTCCGAAGGAGGCCTTAGCTCTATCGCTGACTTTGCTGGAGGCTTTCTAAGGGGCGCTGGCTCCGAAGCTGCCGGGATGATTGAGTCCCAGGTTATGGGTGGCTTGGGCGTTGTTGACCCCGAGTTCGACCAGATGGCCAAGGACTGGCGGCAGGAAACAGAGCAGCAGGAAGAGGAACTCCAGTCGCTGCTGGCAGGAGACCCAGAGCTTTTAGACGCCATGCAAAGAGAGGCCAAAGACCTCTGGTCGTCCATTACGGGCATTGCAGCGCCAGCCCCTAGCCCAGAAGACACGCCTCCGAAAGACCCGACAGCCAGAAGCATCAGAAGAGCACCGCCAACGCCACCGGCAGAAACCGGAGAGCAAATGGGCGAGCAGATGCTTCGCAGCATCTTGGTTGACCAGGGCATCATGTTCTCGGACCTTCGGGACTACGGCCAAGCCTACCCTCTGGCAACCCTGCTGACTCTTAGCCCCGCAGCACTTGAGAAAATAGCTAAGCTCCCAGGCATGTCCAAGAAGGCAGTTGTGGAGGCCCAGGAAAGACTCAAAAAGCTCCTGGAAAACCGAAGCGCCAAACAGGCAGAGGAGCTTGCAAAGAGAACCGAAAAGGCCCTGATGGAGGCCAAGGACAAGGAGGGCCTAGAGCAGGTTTTCAGGCAGATTGAGGAGAACGATGGCATCTCGATGCTAAAAGCGCGCTCCGCCTCCACGTCTCCGTCTTTCGAGTCGGAGTTCAACCTCCTTGTAGACAACACCCCCTACACTGGCCCCGTTGTTGCTAGCGCCGCCAGCCAGGCAGAGACAAAAAGGCTTCGCGAGCTATTCGGGCTGCCCAACAGGACGGGCAAGAAGGGCCAGTCCATGGACCAGGCCCTGGAAAACGCAAAGCTCCTGCTTGTCACAGAGGGTGCTGATGTAGTTCCAAAAATGGAGCTACAAGCGTTCTTGGACGCAGCCAGAAAGGGAGAGCACATCCTGACGGCAGACCAGCAGTTTGCTGGTCTGCTCTACGTTAAGGCCATTGGGAAGCAAAAAGATAAAATCTTGGATGACCTTTCCAAGACCCCTGCGATTAATTTGAGAGAGCGCAAACGACTGGACGACAAGATGTCTGTCCTTCTTGCAACCCAAGAAGAAGTCATGGAGGCGCTTGAAGAAAGCGGCTCTGCTTGGGGGAGGGCTGGCCGAGGGCGCCAGATGTTCCTTGAGATGTTTGATGAGATTACAGAGAGCAAAATCATCAAGCTGGCCGAGTCACAGCTAGGAAGAGACCTCAGTCTCAAAGAGGCCGATAGCCTTAAAAAGAGGTTCAACAAGGCCAACAAGCAAAAGAAAAAGGCAAAGAAGGCCATCGAGAAGGCCGACGAAAGGCTTGAGGAGCTTAAGCAAGCCGAAGAGGAGCTTAACAAGGCGCTTCCTGGAGCAGATAGGCGGAAGAGGCAAAAGGCCAGAGCGGCAATCAACAAGGAGAGGAAGAAGGTCCAGACCGTAAAGGCCAAGGCTTCTCAAAAAGCCGCTGAAGCATCGGCGGCAGAGCTATTTGCTGCACAGCCTTGGTGGTGGCGATGGGGCCAGAAAGTCACCGGCACATCGAGAGCCCTTCAGGCCTCTATGGACGCCAGCGCCGCTGGGCGGCAGGCAATCGAAATGTTTAAAGAACATCCATGGCTGTCCTTGCAGGCGTTCAAGAAGGCGGCAAGAGCAACATGGGACCCTGCCTATGCTGCAATCTTGCAAGAAGAGCTTTTGACCTCTGGCTATGCCAAATACGCAGACAGGGCTGGGCTGTACATTGCAGACGTGCAGGGCGTAAGGGGCATGTCTGGAAGGTCTGGCGCTTTGACCGCTGGAGAGGAGGCGTTTGTTAACAACGCCGTTGGCGACATTCCTGTTGTCGGCGGCATGCTTGACGACGCGCTTCAGATGTCTGAGCGGAATTACTCTACAATGCTGAATCAGATCAGAGCCTCGGTGTTTGACAAGTGGACGAGGCTAGACGGCGAAGGCCTTTTAAACGCAACAGACTATATGGGCGACGCCGTAGAGGACGCTGACAAAATCCTCCGCGTCTCTCCAGAAGACGCTCAAAAGCTTGCAAGAATCATCAACTACAGCACCGGAAGAGGAGACCTGTCTTGGGTTGGTCCCAAGGGAAAGAGGGCGCTGTCCACCATCTTTTTTGCGCCAAGGTTTGCAGCGTCTAGGTTTCAGTCTCCAATCAGAGACACCATTGACATTGTTTCCGCTGCTGGCAACGCCGTGGCCGGGCAGCCCCTTTCTGCTGCCCAGAAAATTCAGCTACGAAGATACGCCAAGCAGTTGGGGGCAAACCTGGCTATCAACTCCTCCGTGGCGATGGCCACGTCAGACGCAGGCTGGGAGCAGGGAATGGCTGGCTTCTTTGACTCGTCAGACCCAGGGTTTCTTTCTGTTGTGATTAGAGACCGGGACACTGAAAGGATTATCGACACGTCTGGCGGCAAAGCCTCTACATGGAGGTACCTGCCTGGGCTGTGGGACTTGTTTGTGGAAGAGGGCGAGGCTGAAAGCCCAAGGATAGACAGGCTAATATCCAACAAGGTTGTTGGCCCAATTGCCCTGATTGGCAAGGCGGTGACTGGAAAGGGCTACCGTGGCCAAAGGCTGTGGGACGAGACGGCGGGGATTATGGAAAAAGCCAGTGTGATTGCCCAAGAGGCCGCCCTCTTGGGCGTCCCAATTACCGCTCAAGAGCTTGGCCGCCAGTTGTTTGTGTACACTGAAAACCGTGGCCTTGAGTTCACCGAAAGGGACCTGACCGACTTGATTGCCCCAGCGGCAATGAACTTCCTTGGGCTGTCAAATTACGAAAGGCTAAGAGAATGAGAACACCGCCCCGGCTAGAGGATCTCCACCCATGGCTTCGATGGCGCATCAACGACATCGCTGTGTCCCATCGTATTTCGCTCCCTGACGCATCTTTGTGCCTTATATGGGGCCATAGGTCTGTAGAGGAGCAAAAGGCCGCCTATGCGGCAAAACGGAGCAAGCTAGACGGTGTTAGGAAGTTCTCTCTTCATAACTATCTGCCGTCGCTGGCGGCAGACCTCTGGGTATATACAGGGTCAGATGATGATGACCCTATTCTCTATGAAGGGAGGCCCTCTAAGAAAGAGGGCCTCAGTCTACAGTTACTCCAGAAGGGTAGTCTGAAGAGATATTATATACCTTTGGGCGCGCTCGCGCGTGAGGCAGGCCTTGAGGCAGGCGCCCTGTGGCGCACGTTCCGTGATGGCCCCCATGTCCAGGTGCCCAAGAAAGAGCGAATGAAGCTCTTGCAGGATGTATTAAATTCCAGAGGCTTTGATGTTGGCGTGGCTGATGGCATCATCGGGCCCAAGACGAAGGCGGGCATCGAGAAGGCCGCAGATTTGTCTGGCGAGCGAGGCTATTTTCGCTCATCTTTGATGCCGGTAACGCCAGCCCTTTGGGCCTGGCTGCATGAGGGTGGTGGACAGTGATTGGCGTTCCCTTTGGGAAATACTCAAGGAAAAGCGGAGGCCCCGCCGGGAGCCCTCTTCGCAACAAGTCCTCCGGTGGCGGTGCTGGCGGTTGGAGCACAAAGTCTTGGGCGTTTGATGGCAACCTCGACTGCGTAGTTGCAGATGGCGTCGCCCACGGCACGGACAATTTCGACTGGCAGGACGAGGCGCACAGCGTGTCAGTGTGGTTCAAGACCTCAAACACATCACAGCAAGCGCTGTGGTCCTTTGGCCACTCTAGCTCAGGATCAAAATTTTGGTATCTTCAGATTCAAGGCGCATCAGGCGGCGATGCCGCCCGCGTTAAGCTAATTGGCAAGGCCACCTCCACGCTTGGGCTGTTTGGAAGGAACGACGCAACTAGCAGCCCGCATGGAGAGACTGGCGCTTTCTGGGTTCAGTCAGACGACACTAACGGCATCAATCCTGCCGATGGCAACTGGCACAACGTCATTGTCACCTTCACCGGACAGGCCAGTACGGCCCAAGCGGTGAAGATGTACATTGACGGAAACTACGTTGGCTTTTCAAAGTCGAGAGGCAGTGACCTTGAGGTTGACGACTTTACTATTGGTGCCCTTCGCACTGACCGGGGCCAAGACATAGAGCAGTACTTTATAGGAAACATCTCTCAAATCAGCATGTGGACAAGCGCGCTGTCTGCCGAGAACGCCACCGCCGTGTACGCCATGGGCAACTCTATGGACACGAGGTTGCTAACCCCCGCACCAATCCACCTGTATCGGTTTGGAGACGGAGATGACAACGGCCCAGGCACCCTGACCGACTACGGCTCTGGTGACAAAGACGGGACTGGCGAGGGCGACCCAGAGGTCGTTACGGATTCACCACCATGAGCGACTGGAACGACAAGCATTATCTTATCTGCTCGGTTGACGACGTTGACGAACACCTCGCAAACCCGGCCTGCCTCACCAGAACGCCCAGGAAGAGCCTGGACGGCCTGCTGTGCATCATCAAGCTTACGGAGCCCGTTGAGGGCTCCATTGACCACGAAACAGCTTTTAACACCATGTCTACAGCGGCATGGAACCCAAACGCCTAACAGGAGGGCATCATGGGATACGGAACAAGAGAAATTGCCAACCTGCCAGTGGTTAATCGCTACTTTACCATTGAGCAGCTTCCACAGAGCCACGCAACGGCCAAGACCGGCCTTAGCCTGGTAGGCGCCATCAACACTCGCCTGGCCGCCAACACGACACTTAACCCCAGGCCAGTCAACTTCTCCGCTATCGTTATCTCTAACGATCACGCCACGGTGAGCTTTTACTTGCGAACCGCTGGGGCAGACATTGCCGACAAGGGAATTGTGGTTGGGCCAGGGGAGAGCCTGTTCTTGGCCTTTGACGGGCAGCCGGTTAGCAGCCCCACTCCAGCAGGAGAGTCCCCGGCAGCCGGAGCCGCACCCGCCAACGAGCTTGTCTACCAGTCTGTTGGTACCGGCACCACCGCCGTCAGCGTTGCCGTATACTACTGATGGAAACGGACCTCGCAAATACCCTGATAGAGCAGGGGATTCTCGGGCTCTGGTGCATGTTTATGATTTTCTTGTACCACCAGGGCAACAAGAGGACTGATCGCATCGAGAAGCAGCGAGAGCGAGACCGCAAAGAGGCGGACGAGCGCATCGATACCCTCATCAGCAAGGTCGATGATGTCATCACCAGGCTGGACATGTTCACTTCCCGCTTCGATGAGAAGCTGCAAGAGGACAAGATGCAGAGGATGATTCGAGAGGCTAGCCGTGGCCGCGTCAAAACGGAGACTAAGATCCAATGAGCGCCAAGAAGACAGCCAGGAAGTCAGCGGCGAAGTCTCTGCTTAAGCGGCACGGGGTCAAGGCCTCTGGTGTTCCTGTGCGAACCCCCAGCCACCCCACCAAAAGCCACAAAGTGGTCTACAAGGGAAAGCTCATCCGGTTCGGAGAGCAGGGGGCCAAGACCAATCAGAGCGCCAAGCAGCGCAAGGCCTTCAAGTCTAGGCACCGCAAAAACATCGCCAGGGGGCCAACAAGCGCAGCCTGGTGGGCAAACAAGGTGAAGTGGTAATGGAACTATCCTGGGACAGACTCACCATGGTGCTCGTCATGTCGGCCCTCGCCGCCAGCACCGTGACCCAAATCTTCAAGGCCCTGTTTAAAGACGCCTACCTCCAGGACTCCAAGGTCCGAAGGCCCTTGCTCCGAGCTATCTCCGGCGTCTGTGGCGCTGTGTTTGGCTGGTGGCTTGAGGGCTCTATGGGCATCGTCATCGGTATTGGCGCTGGTGGTATCACCACCACCGTAGTGGCGGCCATCAAGGATAGGATCAAGTCAGGGAAGACGAAGATCGAGGAAGACTTCTAGTGACCAACGTAGTCCTAACCCTATCGGCAGCCATTGCCGTCTTTGTCTTCCTCTGGAGGAAGTCAGAGAAGGCCCGTGCCGAGGTAGAGGCGGACTACGCAGCACTAAGGGATGCCTCCAAGGCATCTATGGACGCCGCAGAAGAAGCAAAAGCTGTGCTCGAAGAGCAGGAGAAGGAAATCAAAGCCCTTCAAAAAGCTCACTCAGCCATCAAGAAAAGCCTCAAAGAGGCGTCGGAAGAAATTGATAGGTCCGCAGGAAGCCCGGCCAAGATAGCCGGGCTCTGGAACAAGACGTTTACGGGAGAGAAGTAATGGCATCTGAAGATGAGTACATCAACACGTCTCAATCAGCCGAGTTGCGCCGAGCGGTATCTGCCCTTCCCCCGGAAGAGCGCGGGCCGTTTCTTTTGGCCCAGATTGAAACGGGCAGAGACTTTATTGCCGAAGCGGCAAGGGCCAGGGCGGCCAGGGGCGCTGGGTCAACCTATGGCGTAACACCGGACTATGTGGAGAGCCTAAAAAGAGCAGGCTTTACTGAAAAACAAATAGAGGATGACGCCATCAGGGCAGAGTACGAGGACTCTGTGTTTGACCGAAGGGCGGTGCAGGCGGCTAAAAGAGAGTTTGCAAAGCTGTCCAGAGAAGAGCAGCGCGCCGCCAGAGAGAGGTACAGGCTGCTTGGCCACATTGGGGGCTACGACCAGTTCGGAGCGCCTACCGGGGCTGAAAGACAGCCGTCCACTCAACTTACGCCTATGTCGCAATTTTCCCCCGTTGACCCCAACAAACCCGTGGGGCCGCCGAACCCGTTTCAGCGGTACTACGGTCCCGGTGATGTTCGGCGCGCTAGTGGCCGGAGCTACAGACCCAAGGGCCAGGTGTACTCAGAAGCCATGCCCCCTTTCCGTAGGCACGGCGAAGAGGTCCCCGAGTGGCAGTCAAACCCATACGGGTATCACGCCGATTCGGAACGGCTGGGCCAATTCAAATCGCGATATACGAGCGAGGTTGGGCCGCCGTCACTCCCATACCAACTGCTGGACCAACTGCTGGACGAGCAGGCGTTGCTTGAAGAGGCTGCAAAAGCACGGGCCCCCAAAGCCGCATCCCGCACAAAGGAACTAAAATAATGCCTGTCGTAATCAACCCCAAGACCAAAAAAGCCAAGCACCTTAGCTATTCCAAGAAAGGAAAAGCAGCGGCCAGAAGGGCCGCAGCTAAGGGGATGATCGTCAAGAACATGAAGAAGACCAAGAAGGGAACTGGCAGCTATTAGCCATGAAAGAGCAAAGGTTTAAGTCCAAAAAAACCGGCACCCTGGACATAAGCAAGCACAAGAGGCGAAAGCGCAGGGATGTGGTCGAAGAGGCTACCGGCGATGATGGCGTCTTGGATGCCGCCAAGCTCATGAACATCATCAGCCCCAAAAAGGGCAGCCTTAGCAAGACCGAGAAAGCAGCCAGGGCAAAAGCAGCCAAAGACCTCATGAAGGCCGTTCGGAAAGGAGCCATAGGCAGCAGCATCCACGCACTCCGAAAGGAGCTAACCAAGGATGATGACGGCGGGGACATAACCCTTTGACCTCTGTCGTGCTCGTAATGGCCCTTCTAACGGCTTTGCCGTGCAAAGAGGCATACAACCTCGAACATGGCGTCAAAGCGCCGTGTGGCGGCATCCTCGTGCCGCAGGACGAGGCCCTGTCATGCCTTAGGACAATCAGGGTCGCCCTGCCGACATGTCTTGAGGACGTGAGCTACTGCCACAAAGAGTGCGGTGTGAAGCTGGACGGCCTCGAAGAGATGCGTAAGATAGAATCTCGCCGGGCCGACAAGCTGGAAAGTCTCTGGAGGGGGTCTACCCAGCCCAAGGCCTGGTACGAGCGCCCCGCCGTGCCATTCACCGGCGGGGTGCTCGTCACCCTTTTCTCTGTTCTCGCTTGGAGCGAGTTGAGGAAATAAGGCCAGCCAGCCTCCACCACAGGCCCCACTGCTTGGGGTTCGGATGGTTCATGCAGAACTGTATGAACAGGCTGATTCTGGTCATTGTCCTCTCGTAAGGTGGGACGCCCAGGCGGCGAAGAGGCCCACAGAGACCCGCCTTTCTTGCCTGGGCGTCCCTAACAGGGGCCAGAGGTTCAACCGTGCACCCTGTCATCGCTATGTGGGTGAGAGTGGCTAAAGGGGCGCTCCGTTTAGGCAGGGCCACATCCCCCGCGACCCCAATAGCCTTTCTACTTACCAAGCTGCCGGTTCCTGGCGCGCGGCCCCTTGGCTTTTGCCGCTGCTCTCGCAGCGGGGTTCTTGTGCTAATTTCGCCCCCATTGAAGGAGACTTAACTCCATGGGCATCCCCTAGCGCAAGGCAATGACGGGCTAGCCGTCATCGTCATCGTCGTAAGCATCCGGGTCGGGCTGCTCAGAACGGAACTTCTCAATCTCTTCTTTCCACTCGTCTATACAATGCTCGATGACGTGCTGGCTAGAACTGAAATCCCGGAAGTCGGGAGCGATGTGAAGCTCCTTGCAGGCCATTGTGGACTCGAACATCCACTCCTCGGCCTCGTTCAGCAGTTCGAGCGCCTGCTGTAGGTGGGAGAGAGCGTCCTCCATGGCCTGTAGCTCTTCGGTTGGATGTAGCATTACATTTCTCCTCTGAATTTTTGGTCAGCCTCTCTGGCCTCCTCCTCTGAGGGGACGTATGGAAGCCAGTCAGCGTGCTGCTTGAGCACCGCCTCTGCCTCTTCCAAGGCCTCGCGTCCGTACTTTCCCACCATCAACTCTGGATAGAGGTGCCAGCACAATTTGAACAGCGCCTCAAGCGCATCGTAAAAGTTGGGACCCTCTTCTTTGCCAGTAGGCATTCCGAAGTCCCGTCCATTCTTTTTCATTCCACCCATGACGTACTCCTCTGTAGCGTCGTCTTCACTAAAGTTCAGACGACGCGTAAGAGTTCGCATCGCTGAACTGCATTTTACGCCCCACCCACATCACCTCGTCCCGGTTGATGTGCCGGTAGAGGCCGTGTCGGAACTTGTCTACGCCAATCTCAGCATGAGATGGCGACCCCTCTCCCACCCTATGTGGAAGCCAGGGAACCAGGGTCAGGTCAGCATCGTCCTCGATGGAGCCTGTGCCCTTGGAGTCTGAGATGTGGGGCCGCTTCTTGGTCCGCTTGGCCTCAAGAGTAGGCTGGGACAGCATGATGACCACACACCCAAGCTCCACAGCCAGCAGCTTGAGCCCTCGGCTATTTGCCGATAGGCCGTCTGACTGGCTGGCATCACGGCGGCTAGAGCCGCCACGCATTAGCTGTAGGTAGTCTACGACTATGACCATTGGCTTGCTGTGCTGGGCAGCAAGCTTCCTGGCGTTACGCCTGATGGCCGGGATGGACCCACAGGATGGGCCAACGACCTCGATAGGCATGGCGCACACCTGGTCCGCTGACCCGTGAATCCTGGACAGCGCCAGGGGGTCAAGCCCAGGCTGCGCCTGGTCCTGCACAGACACCCCGCTCAGTGCGCCGACAAGCCTGCCGTACACCTCTGTAGCGGACATCTCGTAGGAGCAGATAAGCACGGGGTGCCCGGCTGAGGCAGCGGACAGCGCGAAGTTGTTGACGGCCAGGGCGCTCTTGCCGTGGCCAGACGCACTCATCACAACCACCTGCCAACCAGGACGGAAGCCGCCCCCAATCATCCGGTCCAGGACGGCGATGCCGCTGGGGATGAACTCATCCACCAGGGTTCCCTCCTGGATTCCGATGACCTTTCGGATGTGCTCGGCTACGCCGTCGAACGAGGACACGGCGTCCCCGTTGTTGCCCCTGCTGTGCAGTACGCGGAGCGCCTCCTCGCTCTGGTCGAGCGCCTCGTTGGCAGGCAGGTCAGTGTACCCAAGGCGCACCACCTGCTCACCAGCGTCAATGATGGCGCGCTTGAGGCTCTTCTCGACCACAAGCTCGCAGTACCGGCTGAAGTGCCGCGTGTTCGCAGCCTTGGACAACACCTTGTCCAGGGTCAGCACTCCGCCAAACCGCTCCCACCGGCCACACTCCACGAGGTAGTCCTTGATGGACACCTCGTCAAACGTGCCGTGTCTCTGGTGTAGGGCTCGCATGGTGTCGAAGAGGATGCCGTACCTCTCGACGTAGAAGTCCTTGCGACCGAGGCCTGAGCCCTGGGCCTCGTCCATTAGGTTGGGCTGCACGAGGAGGCCTGCAAGCAGGCACTCCTCGGCATCCACACACCTGGGCATGATTGGCTCACTCACCCCTCAGTACCTCCATGTAGTCGAAGTGATGCTGGATATCGTGGACGGTGATGGTGTCATCGCTCTGG
>VTLG01012286.1_pt1 | contig 30767 bp, 50 predicted proteins | sample 4694571 | NCBI WGS metagenome assembly VTLG01 (sample SAMN12604809, study PRJNA352737) | marine metagenome | biome: ENVO:00000447; feature: ENVO:00000209|ENVO:00000569|ENVO:01000036; material: ENVO:00002151; isolation source: viral sequences binned using virsorter ...
CGTTTTTTAAAAAATCAACAGAAAGTTTAAGCGTAACAGATGAAAAATTTAAACGCAACACTATTAATAATTCTACAGTTACCTATAACACTTACGAAGGGCAACAAGAAAGATATAACGTAAATGGGCTTACTTCACTTAGTTTAAATACAGGATTTGTAAATGAAGATTTAAACCAAACTATTGAAGAACTGTTTTTAAGTGAAAATGTATGGATTAGATACGAAAGTAAAACACAACCTATAATACCAAAATCAAAATCGTTTGTTTTTAAAACTTCACTTAATGATAAACTTATAAACCATACAATAGATTTTGAATTTGCATTTAATAAAATTAACAATGTTAGGTAATGGTAGGATTAGAGCTTTATGTAAAAGATGAAGAAAATGTTTTTCAGCGTATTGAATTATTTAAAGATGAAAGTGTTACAATTACACAAAGTTTACAAGATGTAAAAGATATTGCTAAAGTTTTTTCAGATTATTCTCAAACATTTAACGTACCTGCTTCAAAAAAAAATAATAAAGTATTTGAACATTTTTACAATTACCATATAAACATCTTTGATGCCAGAAGAAAAAAGGATGCTAAACTATATTTAAATCATCAGCTTTTTAAAGATGGGAAAATAAAATTAGAAGGTACTACATTAAAAAACAATAAAGCTCATACCTATAGATTAACTTTTTATGGTAGTGGTGTAAATCTTAAAGATCTTTTAGGGGAAGATAAATTAGATGCTTTAGTGGCCCTTAGCCAATTTAATTTTGATTATACATCAGCTAATATGAAAACCTATATGTCTGATGGTTTTGATATTAATAATTCAGGAGAATTTTTTGAAGATGCAATAGTTATCCCTTTAATATCTGCTAAAAAAAGATTTATTTTTGATTCAGCAGGAACTAATATTAATACAGCTACTACTTGTAATTTAGCTTCTTATGGTCAAGGAGCAGAATTAACACAATTAAAACCAGCTATTAGAGTTTATGCTATTATAAAAGCTATAGAAGCCCAATCAAATTACAATTTAACTTTTAGTGATGATTTTTTTAATAAAACAAACCCAGAGTTTTATAATCTTTATATGTGGTTACATAGAAAAGAAGGAATTATTTTTGATGAACAACAACCTGCTTCTTTTTTCTTTGAAGGTTTAAAAAATGATGGTGGATGGAATAAAAAAGTAGTATGTGATTTTAATAATTCAAGAACATCTTTTACAACACCTCCAAAAAACCTTAAAAACAGAACACAAAAAAACCAAGAAAGATTTTTAACTATAGAAATTATTCCATCAGTATCTACACAAGTTTCAGATAATAAATTTAATTTTGCTATTTATAAAGATGGTCTTTTATATAAAGAGTATAAAGATTTGCAAGGAGATACAGTAGGAAATAATCCTATAGTAAAAAACTTAGAAATTCCAAAAGGAACATATAGTTTTGCTATATTTGGCAACTACCCGAGTTCCTTCGAAATTATCGGTCTTGTTGAAATGGATAAAACAGCTTTTGGATCTTTTTTTAATAGCAGCGGAGGAAGGGATAAAAGAAATTTTACTGCTACTTGTACAGTTGCAGCAACTTCTAAACTACAATCATCAAATCAAATTCCTGAAATTAAAGTAATTGATCTGTTGTCAGGGCTTTTTAAATTATTCAATCTAACAAGTTTTCAAAATGAAGATGGAACTATAGAAATAAAGTCATTAGATAGTTTTTATAGAGGAACAACACTAAAGCCTGTAGTTACTTATGATGTAACTAAAGAAATAGATAAAACAGATTTAACTGTAGATAGTGTTTTACCTTTTAAAGAAGTAAGTTTTAAATATCAGGGCCTTGATAGTTTTATAACAAAAAGCCATAATGAATTATTTAATGTAGATTGGGGATCACTTAATTATTCAGGAAATGAAGATACAAAATTAGAAGGGCAAACCTATAATATAGAAGTTCCTTTTGAACATTTTAAATTTGAAAGATTAATTAATGTAACGGGAGGATCAACAACAGATATTCAATATGGATGGAGTGTAGATATAGATCAAAACCCTTATTTAGGAAAACCATTATTATTTTACCCTGTTAAAAAAACAGTTGATGTTAAAGTATTAGAATTAGATAATGCTACATCTTCAACATTAACTTCTGTTTATTTACCTTCTAATTCATATTCTTTATCTGCTAAAGATGCATCAGGTGCGGATACTTCAGGTAATATTAACTTTAATGCAGAAGTAAATGAATATACAGGAAGGCCCTTTGAGCTTAGTTTATTTGAACAATATTATAAAACATATTTAAAAGAAATATTTGATCCTAAAAGAAGGTTAACAATTACTTCTGCTTATTTACCACTTAGTACAATACTTAATATTAAGTTAAATGATAGAATAAGAATTTCTGATAGGTTATATAAGATAAATAAAATGACAACTAATTTTGAAACTAATAAAACAGTTTTTGAATTAATAAATATTGTTGTTTCAAGTGGATTAGCTCCATCTACAGTTTTAACAGATGATAATACTGAATTTTTAGCAATTATTCCACCAACTATTATACCATCAGTAAATTGTATAACAGTAGATACAACTGCTTATACTGCTGATGATACAGTTTTAAGAGCAGATTATGGATGTAATACAGATGATGTAGAAGAATTTAGTATTAAACAACCTGTTCCTGATACTATTGAAATAAATAAAATAGTAGCTGATATAGACCCCTGTATAGTTGTAGCTCCTACTTTAACAGTTGCTACCCAAAAAACAAATACTGCTACAAGTGTTTTCTTTACTCACAATCTAACTACACTTGGGAGCGTATGTAAAAAGAACCAAGTAAGTGATTATGGGTGGTTAATTGCAGATGCAGATGCTACATTAAGAGGAAGTGATGATATTGATACATTAATTGGAACAGGTGGGGTAACAAATAGAGCTTTTACAAATGGTTCTGTAGGAGATTACACAACAGAGGTTACAGGGCTTTCACATCCAGACGATAAGTTTTGGAGATTTTATGCAAGAACAAATACGGCTCCTGCTTATGATAAAGCAGATGTAATTAGTGATATATACGGAGCTTCTACTTTTACTGGAGTTAGTTATACAGAAACTACAGCAGTTCAAAACTATTCTATTTTAGATTGGGATAATATAAGAACTATAAGAATTAAAAGTTATGATGGAACTATTTATGACTATAAAGGAGTTTATGGAGATCAACTTATTTATTCTAAAATTGTTCCTTATGTTGTAGAAGGGGCTCCCCTCCCTACCATGAATTGTACGCCCTATCTTGCAGGACAACAAGATCCTCCTGTATTTTGTAGTTGGGGATCTTATACAGCAAGTACATCAAGTACACATTTTGGTTTTAGTAATTATCAAGGCATGGGTCAATATATAGCTTATCATGCTACAGATAGATCAACTGCTGAAGAGGAAGCAATAAAAGCAAAATCACCTCCTTATAATTATGGGGCTTCATGGCCACATTATTACATGCCAATAGTTTATGCAAATATGCCTATTAACGGAAACTATTTTACAGGGCCTGTTATAGAAGGGACATCAATGTACACTCAAATGATGGGGGGGATGGTTTTAGCTCCTGATGGTTATTATGCACTTTGGGAAAAAGATAAAGATGGATTTTCAAAATCAAATGTAACTGATGATCAAGGAATATCTATTAGAATATTAAATGGTTATATACAAGACTTACAATCATATTATAGATCATGATAGAAAATATATTAACGTTACTAAAAATAGCAAAACAAAACAAAATTAAAGGTACTTATATAGATATAGCCCTTGGAAAAAATAAATTTCCTGAATCTATAAAAGAAGCCTACCAACACTTTAAAAACTTTTAACAATGGCAGAAAAAATTAATATAGATTTGGATTTAAAAACAGGATCAGCAATAAAAGATACTTCAAAAATTGCTGATAACATCCAAGATATAGGTAAAGCATCAAAAAAAACAGAAAAGGGAGTAAAAAAATTCTCTACAACACTTGGTAATATAGGAAAAGCTACAGGTGTAGTTGCTTTAGTAGTAAAAGCATTTGAAATATTGCAAGAAACATTTAATAAAAATCAAAAAGTTGTAGATATTTTCAATACAGGGATGGAGGCATTAAGTTTAGCATTTAATGATCTGTTTAGTTTTTTAAGTAATAATGTAGGAAACGTTATAGGATGGTTTCAAGGTATTTTTAGTGATCCTGTTGGGGCTATAAAAGATTTTGGTAATGCTATAAAAAATAATTTAATAGAAAGATTTAATAGTTTTTTAGATACGCTTGGGTTTGTAGCAAGTGCAGTTAAAAAAGTATTTAGTGGTGATTTTGTAGGGGCTTTAGAAGATGTTAAAAGTGCAGGTAAAGAAAGTTTAGATGTTTTAACTGGTGTTGATAATACATTTGAAAAAACTACTGAAACTGTTAAAAATATAATTCCTTCAATTAAAGAATATACTAAAAGCACACTAAGTTCAGCAAAGGCTATTGTAGAATCTAATAAAGCTGCACAAATTGGTATAGCACAAAACAGAATTATATTAGAACAAAAAGATAGAGAAGCAGAAAAGCTAAGACAAATTAGAGATGATGAATCTAAAACAATAGAAGAAAGAATAAAAGCAAATGATGATTTAGCTAAAGTTTTACAAGAGCAAGAAGATTTAATGACTGCAAATGCAGATGCACTTATAAGGGCAGCACAATTACAATACGAAAAAAATGCAAGTGATGAAAACCAAATAGCTTTATTAGATGCTAAAGCAGAAAAAGAAGGAATATTAGCACAAGTTGAAGGGTTTAGATCAGAACAATTAACAAATCAAATTTCTTTACAAAAAGAATTAGCAGAAAGAACAAAAGAAGAAGCAGAATTACAAATAGAACTTCAAAAACAAAAACAACAATCTATTCAAGATACTTTAGATGCAACTATAGATGCAGCAGGGGCAGAAACTAAAATTGGTAAAGCTTTATTTATTGCTAAACAAGCTATTTTAATTAAAGAACAAATAGCAGAAGCTACTGCTACACTTCAAAGAATATCATTAAGGGCTTCAGAAGCAGGTGTTGATATAGCAAAAGGAGTTTCAGGAACAGCTAAAGTAGGTTTCCCTGCAAATATACCTTTACTAATTGCTTTTGCAGGCCAAGCAGCAGGAATTATATCAAGTATAAAATCAGCAGTAAAAGCAGCAAAAGGATCAGCAAGTAAAATGGGTGGAGGATCAGGAGGTGGAGATTCTGTTGGGGGAGTAGATATTCAAGCAGGCGGAGCAGCAGCCCCTGCATTTAATGTAGTTGGAGCAGCACCAGAGAATCAATTAGCAGAAGCTATAGGTGAAGATAATAAGAAACCAACTAAAGCTTATGTGGTTTCACAAGAAGTAAGTAATGCACAAGCTTTAAATAGAAATATTGTAGAAGGTGCATCAATAGGTTAAAATTAAAACAAACAAAATTATGAAAGAGTTAAATGAAGAAACAAAATTTCAAGTAAGTATCAAAACTTTAATAGCAATAGCTGTAGGTATATTCACCTTAGTAGGGTTTTGGTTTGCACTACAAGCAGATATTGAAGAGGCAAAAGAACTGCCCAAACCTGAAGTAAGTAGAACTGAATATGATTTAAAAGATCAATTAATTCGTGAAACTATTTTAAATACAGAAAAAAAGGTAGATGAAAATGGTAAAACTTTAGATAAGATAGAAAACAGGTTATATGAAATTAACACTATAAAGAAAAAAAGATGAAATATTTAGCAATTTTAATGATGTTCTTGTTTAGTGTTCAACAACCTAAAATAAAACTTTTAGAAATAAACGCTGAATGGAATAAAAGAAACGATGTAAAACTAAGCACCCTGCCAAAAGAGTATAATGGTATTCCTATAAAAAAAGACTATGCATTATTAGAAAACCAGCCACCAAAGTTAAAGGCAAGTATTTCTGCAGTTCCAGTTATTATATTAATTATAGATGGTAAGTTAAAATCACAATGGACTGCCGATTTATCATTTGAATTAAAATTAGATAAAGAAGAAGTAATAGAAGCTCTTGATTGGCACTTTAAAAGTTATACAGGAACCGCAGGAAGCACTATAGTTGCTCCTAAAAGAAGAAAAACAACTAATAATTAAAAAAATAACAAATAATATTAAAATTATTGTATATATATGGACATTATAGAACTTTTTATAGATGAAGAAGATGAAGTTTCAGGAATTGAAGCTATATCAGTAGTAGAACAACCTGCTATAGAAGAAGATTTTATAGCTTTAAAGAACCAAGAGTTTAAACTTGCTGAAGTAGATAAGGAAAAGCGTATTTTAATGGGCGCAGCACTTATTCCTAATAAACCTATATATAGAAAAAGCGGAGATCAAGAATATTACATCTATTTTTCACGTGATACAGTTAGAAAAGCAAGTGAATTGTTTTTTATTAGAGGAAACCAAAGTAATTCAACATTCGAACATAAATTACCATTAGAAGGATTAACAGCAGTTGAATCATGGATAGTTGAAAGTGAAAAAGATAAATCAAGAATGTACAATTTAAATGTTCCTATTGGAACTTGGATGGTTTCTATGAAAGTTAATAATGATAAAGTTTGGAAACAGGTAAAAGCAGGAGAAGTAAAAGGATTTTCAATAGAAGGATATTTTGCAGACAAATTAGAACGACCTAACAAACCTGTAAAAGATAAAATGTTTGAACAAGAAGAAATAGCTAACGAATTAGTTGAAAAACTAAAACATATACTAAAAAAAGAAAATTTAGAATCTTATTCAGATTATCCAAGTAGTGTAAAAAACAATGCAAAAAAAGGTATTGAATTAAATAAAAAAGTAAACAACAAATGTGCAACCCAAGTTGGTAAAGTTAGAGCACAACAACTAGCGCAAGGTAAAGCTATTACTGTAGAAACAATTAAAAGAATGTTTAGTTATTTAAGTAGAGCACAAGAATATTATGACGAAAGCAACACAAAAGCGTGTGGAACAATATCATATTTATTATGGGGAGGTAAAGCAGGTTTACGATGGGCAGGTGCTAAATTAAAAGAACTTAATTTAATAGAAAAAGATTTAAAAAAGCCTTGTCAATTATCTAATAAAAACTTTAAAAAACAAAATTTAATTATAATAGATGGGAAAAAAGCTTACGAAACTATTGAGCAAGCTTTACAAGAAGCAAAAAAATTAGGGTGTAAAGGTTATCATGTTCATACTGTAAATGAACAAAAATGGTATATGCCGTGCAAAACACATAATGAAATGAAAGCACAAGAAAATATAAAAGAACTAAAAAAATTATTAAATGGCAACTAAATATCCAAGTCCACAAAATAAATCAAGGGGATGTCTTTGTAAAGATAACGAAACATATAGCGTTGATTGTTGTGATGGTAGTTTAGAAGCTCAAGGAATAGGAAGTGTAACAATGGGGGCAAGTGATTCAGCAGGAACAATAAACAACACAAATTCAGAAAGAACTATAACCTCAACAAGCAGTTAAAAATATAACAAACTAATAATAAAAATATTGTAATAATATGAAAGCTACAGATATGTTAAATCAAGTAAAAGAAATTCTTGGTGTATCTAATAAAGAAGAAAAAGTAGAACTTCAAGAAGAAACTAAAGAAAATTCTACAGAAACTTCTAAAGAAACTAAATTAGAAACACAAGAAACAAAATTAGCACAAGCAACTCTTAAGAACGGAACAGTTATTGAAAGTGAAAACTTTGAAGCTGGTCAAGAAGTTTTTATAGTTACAGAAGATGAAAAAGTTGCTTTACCTGTTGGCGAATACGAACTTGAAGATGGTGAAAATTTAGTAGTTGAAGAAGAAGGTATTATTGCTTCTATTGGTGCTGCTGAAGAAGCTCCTGAAGAAGAAGTAGAAGCTAAAGAGGGTGAAATTTATGCTACTAAAGAAGAATTAAAAGAAGTTTTATCATTAGTGGAAGAAATTAAATCAATGTTAGAATCTAAAGAATTATCTAAAGAGGAAAACAAAGAAAAAGTACAGCAAGAAAAAGAGGAAAAACAGGACCTTTCTGTACAAGAACCTGTTAAAAAAATAACGCACAACCCTGATTCAAAAAATCAAATTGATCTTAATGTCAAAAGAAAAAGAAAAGATAGCACGTTAAGCAGGGCTATGGCAAGAATAGCAAATATTAATAATTAAAAAATATAAATAATGGCAACAACAACGTCAATAACTACTACTTATGCTGGTGAATTTGCAGGAAAATTTGTAAGTGCAGCTTTACTTAGTGGTTCTACATTAGCAAATGAGCTAATTACTATTAAACCTAATGTTAAGTTTAAAGAAGTTATGAAGAAAGTAGCAACTGATGATATCGTAAAAGATGCAACTTGTGATTTTACTGCAACATCAACTGTTACACTTACTGAAAGAATTTTACAACCAGAATTTTTTCAAGTAAATTTACAATTATGTAAAAAAGATTTTCAATCAGATTGGGAAGCAATTGAGATGGGATATTCAGCATTTGATAACCTACCTCCAAGTTTTTCAGATTTCTTAATTGCTCATGTTTCGGCAAAAGTAGCATCAAGAATTGAAACTAATATATGGAATGGAGCAAACGCAACAGCAGGACAATTTGATGGATTCAAACAAACTTTAGCAGCAGATGGAGATGTTAATGATGTAATTGCTACAGACGTTACCGCCGCTAATGTTATTACTGAATTAGGAAAAGTAGCAGATGCTATTCCAAGTACAGTTTATGGTGCTGATGATTTAACAATATATTGTGCTCCTAATGTAATAAGAGCCTATACGAGAGCACTTGGGGGATTTGCCTTAGGTACTGGATTTGGTGCAGGTTATAAAGATGAAGGGCAAATGTGGTATAGTGGTCAAGCATTATCATTTGATGGTATTTCTGTCGCAATGGCAAATGGTTTACCTAACAATATTATGATTGCAGCAGAAAAATCTAACTTATTTTTTGGAACTGGTTTAATGTCAGATCAAAATGAAGTAAAAGTTATTGATATGGCTGATTTAGATGGCTCACAAAATGTAAGAGTTGTTATGAGGTTTTCAGCAGGAATTCAACATGCTATTGGTGGGGATATAGTTCTTTACACATAATAGTTAAAACAATTAATTAATCATAAAAGGTGGGTAAGGTAATTATAACCTACCTGCCTTTTTTTAAAACTAAAAATTATGGCATGTTTATTAACAGCAGGAAGAAAAGAACCATGTAAGGACGTAGTAGGCGGAATTAAAGCCGTTTATTTCGCTAATTTTGGAGATATAACTATAGCTTACGATTCAACAGATACAGATGTAGTTGAAGATTTAGGTACAGTTACAGTTTATGAATATGAGGTTAAGGGTAATTCTTCGTTTGAACAAACAATTAATAGTTCAAGGGAAAATGGAACTACGTTTTTTGAACAAACATTAAATTTAACTTTACATAAATTAACTGTACAAGACCATAAAGAGCTAAAACTTTTAAGTTATGGCCGACCACATGTAATTATTCAAGATTACAATAATAATGCATTTTTAATGGGTGCAGATAATGGAGCAGAAGTAAGTGGTGGAACAATTGTTACAGGAGCAGGAATGGGAGATTTAAGTGGATACACACTATCTTTATCAGGACAAGAGCTTAAACCAGCTAATTTCTTAGAAGGGGCTACAGCAGCTAATCCTTTTGCAGGGCAAACTGGAACAGTAACTATAACACAAGGTACTAACACATAAAAATTTTCATTTGGTTACTTTTAAAAGGGTGCTATTTTAGCACCTTTTTTTTGTTTTAATAATAACAAAATAGAATTTTTTTTATTGTATATATATGATTGTATTAAAAGAGACAACTGATTCACAAACTATAAAGTTTATTCCAAGAAGATGGGTAAGTGGTAATAATTATAATATAAAAATTATAAACGAAACTACTAATAAAGAGGTATATAATCAAAATAGTACAGCAATTACCGAAAATTTATATTACAATCAATTTAGTGCGGTGTTTGGTTTGAAGGAAGATACTTATTATACTATAACAATTACAGGAGTTACAGTAACAGGCGTAGTATTTGAAGGTAAAATTTATTGTACAAATCAAGTAGATTTACCAGAATACACTATAAATTCAGGAGAATATACAGAACACTCAACAACAAATGAATATATTATAATATAAACATGGATAATTTACATATACTTAATTTAGCATCATATAATAGACCTAAAATTACAGAAGATAAACGTAAGAATTGGGTAAACTATGGAGATGACAATAATTACTATCAATATCTAATAGATCTTTATACAAATTCCACTACAAATCATTCAATTATTAATGGAGTTTCAAATATGATTTATGGAAAAGGTATAGATGCAACAGATAGTAATACTAAAACTGAAGAATATGCTGCACTAAAATCAATATTTAGTAATACTGATTTAAAAAATGTAGTATTAGATTTAAAATTATTAGGTGAAGGATCTTTTCAAATAATTTATAATAAAGGTAAAGTAGTAAAAGCAGAACATTTTCCAAGACAAACATTGAGAGCAGAAAAAATGAATGAATATGGAAAAATTGAAGCTTATTATTATTTTTATGATTGGTCAAAATTAAAACCAAATAGTAAGCCTGAAAGAATAGCAACATTTGGATGTGGAAATGGTAAAGAACCTGAAATTAAAATTATAAAAAAATATGTAAGTGGTTATGATTATTATTGCCCTGTAGATTATCAAGGAGGTTTAGCTTATGCAGAATTAGAAGGTGAAGTAGCAGATTATTTAATTAATGATGTTCAAAATGGTTTTAGTGGAACTAAAGTTGTAAACTTTAATAATGGAATTCCTGATAAAGAAAAACAATTAAACCTAAAAAGTGATGTAATGTCAAAACTTACAGGATCCAAAGGTGAAAAAGTAATTATAGCTTTTAATAATAATGCTGAAAGTAAAACAACAATTGATGATGTTCCTTTAAATGATGCACCACAACATTATGAATACCTATCAAGAGAATGCCAAAATAAATTAATTGTGGCCCATAGGGTAACAAGCCCATTATTACTTGGAATTAGAACTGAAAACAATGGTTTAGGTAGCAATGCAGATGAAATAGAAACCGCCAGTTTGCTTTTCGACAACATTACAATAAAACCCTACCAAGAACTTTTAATTGACTGTATAGATAGTATTTTAGCGGTTAATGGTATTAGTTTAAAACTATATTTTAAAACATTACAACCCCTTGCTTTTATAGATACAACAAAAGCTATTACCGATGAAGCAAGAGAAGAAGAAACAGGTGTTAAAATGTCTAAAGAAGATTTTGATGATGAACAAATATTTAATGAATTAAGTGAATTTGGAGAAGATGAAGATTTAGAAAACTGGGAACTTATAGATGAACAACCTGTAGATTATGAAAAAGAAGATGAATTAGATAAAGAAATAGAATTAAAAAACACACAATTAGCATCAACAGGTAAAGCAATACCTAATGCTAAAAGTGATCAGGATGAAGTTACAAATGAATTAAAAGCTTTTAGGGTAAGATACCAATACGCTCCTTTATCAACACAAGCAAATAGCAGAGAGTTTTGTAAAAAAATGGTTTTAGCAGCAAAACTGTATAGAAAAGAAGATATAATAGCAATGGGTAATAAACCTGTTAATGCAGGATGGGGCCCAAGAGGAGCTTCTACTTATGATATATGGTTTTACAAAGGCGGAGGATCTTGTCATCATTATTGGATGCGAAAAACATACATGGCAAGAGGTAGTTTTCCTGATGTAAAAAATCCTAACGCTGAAATTACTGTAAATAAAGCAAAAAAAGAAGGATTTAAACCAGAGGTAAATGATAAAAAGGTAGCAAAAAGGCCTGTTGATATGCCTAATAATGGATTTTTAAAATAAGATAGAACATGGCACAAGCATTATTTATAACAAGAAAAGATATTGTAAGACATACTTCCCTTTCAGGAGGAACTGATACAGATAAGTTTATACAATATGTAAAAATTGCCCAAGATATACATTTACAAAATTATTTAGGAAGTGATTTATATGAATATATAGAAAACCATATTATTGCAGGAACTTTATCAGGTCATTATCAAACACTTGTAGAAACATATTGTAAACCTGTTTTAATACATTGGGCCATGGTCGAATATTTACCTTTTGGAGCTTACACCATTTCAAATAAAGGTATATATAAACATACAAGTGAAAATGCAACAAATGTTGAAAAAGATGAAGTAGATTTTTTAATAGAAAAAGAAAGAAAAACAGCACAATATTACACAAATAGATTGATTGACTATTTAACTTTTAATGCACCAAGTAAATTTAGTCAATATTATACATCAAGTAATGAAGATATATCACCAGATACAGAAGCAGATTTTGGCGGGTGGGTATTGTAATAAATGCTGTTAAAATTATGAAGTATAAACCAAAGGAAAATAATATAAATAAGCTAAAAAATTATTTAGCTAAAATAAATAAAAATATAAATAACAAATTTGTAAAAAAATTATTGTATTAATATGGCTAACAGCATAAATTGGGGAAAAATATATTGTGAGATGATCACAAATGGAGGTTTTGGAGTAGATGTAGCATCAACTACAAGATCAATATACGACCCTGCAGCACCAACTTGTTGGGATACGTTTTCAATAACAGCAGATAGAACAACAATTTCAGGAGTGCCATTTTTAGCAAGTACAACAAATTATACAGCAGACGTAACACAAATATAATATAACATGGCAAAACAAACGATAAATATTGGAACAACCGCTAATGACGGAACAGGGGATCCTATCAGAACGGCTTTCGATAAAGTAAATGATAACTTTACAGAGCTCTATACAGATGATGCAGGAGATGTAAATTCAATAACTGCAACAACCCCAATAGAAAGAGATTCTGCAACAGGAGCAGTTACAATTTCGTTAGCAGATAACGGAGTTACTTTAGCTAAAATGGCTGGTATTGTTAGAGGGAAATTCATTTATGGAGATGCTTCAGGAGATCCAGCTTATTTAGCAGCAGGAGCAAACGGAAAATTATTAGTAGCTGATGCAAATGGAGATCCTTCTTGGACTACTGTTTCAGGAGATGCTACTTTATCAGCAGGTGCTTTAACAATAGCTAATGATGCAGTTGAGCACAGTATGTTAGAAAATAGATATACTGCAAAAGCAACAAGTACAGGTACAGGAGATCAAAATTTAAACGCTTCTACAGCAACAAGTTTTTTGCTTACAGGAAATGTAGCTACAGCTACGTTAACTATTCAAAATATGAAACTTGGTCAAGTTATAGATATACAATTGACAGGAACTTTAAGTAGTGCAGCAATAACTTTAGCTACAGATTTTTCAAGTACAACTTTTTATAAAGTAGGAAGTACAAATTTTGATACTGCTGAAAAAAATGTAATACAAGTAGTTTGTATCGATGATACAGATGCAGCAGCTATTGTAAACTATTCCGTAGGAAAATTAACAGCAGATACAACCCCATAATAATATAAAAATATGAAAGCAAGAGAAGATAATAACGGAAATATAAAAATTTATAATAGTGTACCTAAAAGTTGGGGTGCTATGATTTGTGGATTTGATACTTTATCAGATTCTGAATTAGAAACTCACGGATTTTATGATGTTGAATACCCAAGTGATTATGATTCTCAAATACATAATTTGGGAAGTTTAAGTTTTGATTCTGATAATAGTGTTTTTATTTATTCCAAAACGAATAAAACTTGGAGTTCGTCGGTTTCAAAATTAAAAACTGATAAAATAAAAGAGTTAAAAGGAATTTATTGTCAAAAATTATCTAAAACAGATTGGATAATAATTAGAGACCAAGAACTTGGAAACTCAACTGACCAAAGTGTATTAGATTCAAGATCAGCTTTAAGGGCAGAATGTGCAGATAAAGAAGCAGAAATAAATGCGTTATCGACAAAAGCAAATATAATTAAATACGAATTACCAGATTTTAAATAATGGGTTTTAATAAAAGATTATTTCAGGACGCAGCAGAAACTTGCACATCATCTAATTTAGACCATCCAGTAAGCGGTACTGCATTGTACCAAATGGAAAATAATGGAAATTCTACAAGTAGCTCTTCGTATAATGCAACCTCAACACCAAGTGTAAATTTTGATTCAAGCGAAAAAAAGTTTGGTTCATATTCAGCGTCATTTAATGGATCTTCAAGTAAAATAATTTTAAGTGCTAATGACTTTCATCTTTCTGCTTTTACTATTACAGCTTGGGTAAGAGTTTCAAGTTATCCAAGTAGCGGAAATTATAATATAATGAATACTTATGATTATGTTGGTGGCCCAAGTAGAGGATGGAATGTGTATATTGACACAAATGGAAAATTAACTTTTGCAGGTCATTCAGGCGATTGCGCTTCTCCTTATCCTACTGATGCAAGTTGTACTGCATACACAAGAATAATTGCATCAAACGCAGTTCCAACTAATACGTGGACTTTTGTGGCTTGTACAAATGCAGGCACTGGGGGTGCTGTAACATTATACAAAGGTGCTACAAGTGAAGCAACTACAACAATGCAAGGTCTTGCGTATCATACAGGACACGTTACTACAATAGGGTATGCACAATATTCAGTTGGTGGAACAAGTTATGATGCTAATTTCTTTAATGGACATATAGACCAATTAAGAGTTTATAATTCAGCATTAAGTGCTTCAAATATTGCAACTTTAGCAAGTGAGTCGTGTTAGATTTAAGAATATATATGGCTAATGGGTTTGCAATTCTTTTTTCTTTAATGGAAGAGGTTAATGTTGTGTTACAGTTTATTGTTTTAATTCTTACAGGAATTTATACTCTTGTATCCATATATAGAAAAGTCAAATGAATTTACCAAAAAATGGAGTAGCCAAAGAAGTTAGAGGTTATATTGGTGCTCTTATTATATTCTTTTTTATAGTAGCTTTAGTTGTTGGTTTTATTCAATTTCCAGTTTTAGATTCTAACAAAGAAGTAGTTATGATGTTAGTGGGAACGCTTTCAGCAAGTTTGGCTATGGTGGTATCTACAATTACAGGAAGTAAACCTGATGATATAATTGCTATGAAAAGCAAAATAGAAAAATTAGAATTAACAATAGAACAACTTCACCGAAATAAAGATGAATACGAAAAGATGATTATTAACTTACAAAATCAAATGGTAGAAAATTATGATAATATAATTGATAGAATCATATTAAAAAGCGCTATGGATTTTGATGATAAAAACAAATTATGAAAGAAAAAATAAATAATTTAAAAAGTTGGTATGTTTCTAAATATAGAAATAATAAAAAAATATTTATATTAGTACATGCTTTTATATTAATAGTAATAATTGCTGAAATTGTAAGAATTGTTAAAACATGAATTATTTTACTTTTAGTGAATTCGATAGTCCAGATCTTCCTAATAGTGGCAGAAATATGGATCCCAAATTTTTAGAATTATTGGATCATGCAAGAGGAATAGCAGAAATAGAATTTAAAATTAACAGCGGTTATAGAACTCCTGAACATAACGAAAAAGTAGGCGGAAAACCACGAACACATACTTCTAAAGGTAGTAGCCACATGTATGGTTTAGCTGTTGATATATCTTGTAATTCTTCAAGAGATAGATCAATAATTTTAACTGCATTAATAGATTCAGGATTTACAAGAATAGGAATAGGAAAAACATTTATTCATGTAGATTTAGATAAAAGTAAATCCCAAAATGTTATTTGGATGTATTAATGAAAAAAAAATTCCAAGATACTGCAGTAGGTAAATTCCTTTTAAATAAAATTCCAAAAGTTGTAGGGGCCATAGCTAAAGATACGCCAGTTGGTAGTGTTATAGAAGCTATTATTGGTGGTTCTGAAATGTCGGAAGCTGATAAACAAGTAGCATTAGAAAAATTAAGATTAGAAAGAGCAGAAATAGATGGTACTACAAGAAGATGGATAGCAGATAGTAGATCAGGATGGTTAGCACAAAATGTAAGGCCTTTAACATTAGTATTTTTAACTGTTAGTTATGTAGTGGGGTGGTATTTAGGTTACCCATTGGATTCTATTACTGGCTTATTATCAATTGTTATAGGAGGTTATTTTGGATCAAGAGGTGTTGAAAAAGTGTTTGGAGATAAGATGCATAAGTAATGGCAAGAAAAATTATTAACACCTTTAAAATTAAAAAAAGAATTAAGCGTAAAGGCATACACTCCAAGAACTTAAGCAGATTAAAAAAAAGTAAAAATTACAAAAAACCTTATAGAGGTCAAGGTAGATAGTTAATAAGTAAACCCATAAAACTATTTACTTTTTGAAAAAAAAAATATAACTTTGGTGGGTTAGTGGGAAAATAATTAATTAACATAATATATAGAATAATGTCTGAAGAAAATACTATTAGAAATTTAGCTGATAAAATAATAAGTGATTATAATTTAACAGTAAAAGAAAAAACTGATAACCTATTAAAACTAAATGCTATACAAAATAGTAATTTAGGTATAGATAGTTTAAAAGTTGAAAAGATTAAAGTAAAATCTGATAGTAAATACATCTTTAAACAAATTCAAACTATAGATAATAAGCTTGGAACTGGGTTTATAAAATCTATGGATGCCTAAAAAAAAATCCTTAACAAGAAAACGTTTAATACATAAATTAGATACTGTATTTAGTTTATATATAAGATTAAAAAATGCTGATCATGGTGGTTTTTGTAAATGTTTTACTTGTGATAGAAAATACCATTGGAAAAAAATACATTGTGGACATTTTATGTCAAGGAAGAATTTTAGTACAAGGTGGGAAGAAAATAATGTAGCAACTCAATGTGTAGGATGTAATTTATTTAAACATGGTGAACAATATATATTTGGTTTAAAATTAGGTAAAGAATTATCAGAAAAATTACATATAAAAAGTAAAAAAATAGTTAAATTTACAGATGATGATTTAAATGAAATGATTGAAAAGTTTAATAATAAAGTTTTAGTGTTAAAAGTAAAAAATATAGATATTGTTTGATAGAGTTTAATAATAGTTTTGGATTGTTCTTTGTTAAAAAGGTTAATAAGTTTTTATTGGCCTTTTTTTTTGTTCATAATTTTTTCATATCTTTAAGCCATGAACAATACAAATCAAATTAATCAAACTGTAATAGAAAGCTATTGCGTTGATGTAGAAAAAGAAAACGAACTTTTAAAAGCTAAACTATTAAAAGCTGAAAAAGAATTAGTAGAACTAAGAAGTGAAAAGTTGTACAGAGAAAAAGATTTAGAACACTATAAAAGTCTTGTAGAAATAAAAGATAAAACTATTAAAGGATATCATAATTCATTATTTAAAAAATATTAAAATGAAAACAAAAAATATTAATCAAAAACTATTTGAATTACAAAACGAAATAGGCACTATAAGTAAGGATGCTAAAAACCCTTTTTACAATAGTAAATATTTTGATATAAACTCCCTTATTAAACAACTACAACCTTTATTAAAAAAATACAAATTATTATTACAACAGCCTATAGAAGAAAATATGGTAGTAAGTAAGTTAATTTGTTTAGATGGTGGTGGTGCAAGTTTAAGTTTTTTAAAATTACCTGAAATTACAGATCCACAAAAAATTGGAAGTTGTATTACTTATTACAGAAGATATACTTTAGCAAGTTTATTAGGTTTACAGGCTGTAGATGATGATGCAAACTTAGCATCAATTAAAACTAACCCAACTAATCCAATAGATGAACGTGTGTGGCTAAATAAAAATACTCCACAATGGAAGGAAGCTGTAGATTATTTAGAAAAAGGTAATAATATTACAGATGTTGAAAAAAAATACAAAATAAGTAAAGTAAATAAAGAAGAATTAATAAATTTATAAATAAAAAAAATGGAAATAACAGGAAAAATAATTAAAATAAGTGAACAACAAACTTTTGGTGATACAATTGTAAAAAACATTATATTAAGAACAGATGAAAAATATCCACAAGATTTAGAAGTGCAATTTTTTAATGATAAAATTAAATTATTAGATCCTTATAAATCTAATGATAATATTAAAGTTGCAATTAACATAAGAAGCAATGAAAACAACGGAAGGTATTTCACAAAACTTGCAGGATGGAAGTGTGAAAATTTATTAGGAAATCAAACTACTAATAAAAACCAAAACCCAGATCGACAAGTAGCAAGTGATTTGCCATTTTAATTAACAGGGGGTTTTTACCCCCTTTTTTTATGAGGAAAAAAAGAGCAGATAAATTAAAAGAACATCAAAAAGGGGATCCAATACCATGGGATTTTTGGAACTATAATTTAAACATTATTCTTGGGTATAAACATATCAAAACAATTACAAAAGATACTGATTGGAAAAAATATAAAAATGATAGCACAGGCCAGTAAAATAGAAGAAAACATATTGGATATAAAATATGGCAGAATACCGCAAGGTTTAAAAATTGGTGTAAAAGAAATAGATGAATTTATACAATTTAAACAAGGTAATTTTAATATTGTTATTGGTCATGCTAATGTTGGAAAAACAACAGTTATATTATATTTGTTTACACTATGGGCCATTAAACATAATTTAAGGTTTTTAGTATGGTCATCAGAAAATACTTCCCAATCTTTAGTAAGAAAAATTATAGAATTCAAAATGAATAAACCAATTGAAACAGCAAAGGATGAAGAAATAAACAAAGCTATTAATTGGTGTGATTTACATTTTAAAATTATAGAGGTAGAAGAATTATATAATTATGAACAGTTATTAAAACAAGCAAACCAAATAAAAGATGCTTGGGATTACAACGCACTTTTAATAGATCCATATAATAGTTTAAGAAAAGAAACAGGTCTTTTAAAAATGGTGGGATCACATGAATATGATTATGAAGTAGCATCAAAATTTAGATTATTTACAAAAAAAAGAAATGTAACTTTATTTTTAAATTGTCATGGAGTTACAGAAGCATTAAGAAAAACACATACTAAAGGTCATGAATATGAAAATCTTCCTATTCCGCTTTCAATGGCAAGTGTAGAGGGTGGAGGTAAATGGGGCAACCGATGTGATGACATGTGGTGTGTACACCGCTACACATCCCATCCTAATGAATGGATGTTTAGTCATTTAAGTGTTTTGAAAGTAAAAGAAAATGAAACAGGAGGAAGATGTACCCCTTTTGAAGAACCTATAAAATTAAGAATGACAATTAACAATACAGGTTTTTCTTTTATGGGTAGAGATTTAATACATGAACAACCAATAAACACAAAGTTATCAATATAATATATTCTTTATTGTTAATATGTATAGTCTTTTTTATGATAGGGCATTATCATAAAGCAGATATCACAATAACAATAATAAAAGGATTTATGTTAGGTGCTTTATATCACAAAGAACAATACGGAAAAGAAACAGAATATACCTTACAATGTTTAATAGGTATTTTTAGTGTAAATGTGATATGGTCAAAATTAGAACAGAATTAGATTGGTTAGGAGTCGTAGCTAAACAGCATAAAGATTGGATCAGAATTATTAATAGTTTTGGAGAATATGATTATGCAGAAGATTTAGTACAAGAATTTTATATTACTTTATATAAATATGCAAATAAAGAAAAGGTTATTAGAAATGGGATTGTTAGTAGGGGCTATTGCTTTTTCACTCTTAGGTCTTTGTATTATCAGTATTATAATAATAAAAAGAAAATTAATAAAGTTAGTATTGATGATTTGGAATTTTCCTACCAAATTACGGACAATACGCAGATGGATGAACAAATAGCTTTTCATAAAATATGTACAATGATAGATAAAAAATTAAATAGTTTGCATTGGTATGATAAAAAATTATTTACTATATATAAGGATACCCATTTAAGTATAAGAAAATTAGCAGCAGAAACTAAAATAAGTTGGGTAAGTATTTTTAATACATTAAAACATATTAAACAAGAAATAAAAGAAGAATATTTAGAAGATTGGCAAGATTATAAAAACAAAGATTATGAATTAATAAATAAACGTTATGGCAAAAAAAGAAAAAAATAGAAAGTATAAAAAGTTTAAAGAAAACTACAACAAATCATCAAAGGGTGTTGGTGATACAGTTGAAAAAATTACTAAGAAAACTGGCATTAAAAAAGCAGTTAAATTTTTAGCAGGAGAAGATTGTGGGTGTGATAAAAGAAAAGAAAAATTAAATAACATTTTTCCTTATCATTTACCAGAATGTTTTACTGAAGATGAATTTGATTATTTATCAGATAAAATTGGTAAATTAAGCCAAGTAAAACCTAAAGAACAAGAAAGGATTTTAAAGATATACAACAGGGTATTTAAACAAAATATTCAAATGACCAATTGTGGTCCATGTTTTTTAAACGAAGTGTGGTCAAAGATAGAAAGAATATATAAAGAATATATTTAAAAAAAAATTAGAAATTAATTAGAAAAGTAACCAAATGAAAAAAATAGAAAACTTAAAATATATACAATACGTAACTAATTTCAATATAGTTAGTAGCACATTACAAAAATGGATTAAATTAAAACCTAATAAAGAAGTAGATCAAATGTTAGGAGCTTTAGCAGAAATTGCAGGATATGTAAATAACTTAGAAAGCAACGAAAGCATGAGAAATAAAATTATTAGCCAATACAGATCAGATAAAATTAGAGCAATTAACAGGGCTCAAAGAGCTGAAGAAAAAATTGAAGAATTAGAAAAGGATGTAGCTGCTTATAAAATTAAACAAAAATTAGGTTTATGAGTTTAAGAGATAATTATAAAGATTCTTTACCAGATAACTATTTCGAAACTGATTTGTCTTATAAAGAATTAACAGTAAATTATGAATTAGAAAAAATTGAATCCATTAATTCTATATGCAAAACTATGTTAAATAAAATATTAGCTATAGAACTTTTGCTTAAAAAATAGATTGTTGTTTAAAATTTGTTTATATTTATGATATTGTTAGTGGATGCAGATTCTTTAGTTTTTGCAAGTTGTTATAAAAAGAAAGAACATCCTGATGATGACAGTCACCACAAAACACTTGAAGATTGTATAGTTAAATTTGATGAACAATTTATGAGTATAATAAATAGATTAGAAGAAATATACGAAATAGAAAAAGTTATGGTATTTAATGACGCAAGAGGAAATTTTAGAAAACTAATTACCCCAACTTACAAAGGAAATAGAACAGCACCTAAACCTGAATTATTACCAAAGATGCATGAGTATGTAAGGGATCAATACAATGGCATTTCAGCATGTGGAGTAGAAACGGATGATCTTGTTGCAACATATTGGTATAGCATACAAAAAGAAATAGGCAGGGATAATGTAATGATAGTTTCTATAGATAAAGATTACAAACAGTTTCCTGCATTAATTTATAACTACCACTATAAGCATAAAAAAATATTAGATATTACTAAGCAAGAAGCTATGTATAATTTTTATGAGCAAATGATTGCAGGAGATACAGCAGATAATGTAAATTACTTTAGGGGTAAAGGAGTTAAATTTGCAGAAAAATATTTAGCAGGATGTAAAACAAAATTAGCATATACAAAAAAAATGTATAAATTATTTAAAAATCAGTATAAAGAAAAAGCTAAACAGATGTTTATAGAATGCTATAACCTTTTAAAATTAAGAACCGAATGAATATATTAAAAAAAGCACAAGAAATTATTTTTGATAGAAAAGAAGAAAAAAAAAGACAATACGGGGATATTAAAGAATCTATGGAAAAAGCAGCTAAAGTTGCTTCAGAATTATGTAATAAAAAAATTACAACAGAAGATTTTTATAAATGTATGATAGCATTAAAAATTAGTAGAATGGCTTACAACACAAAAAAAGATACAATGCTTGATTGTGTAGGATATATAGCCGCGTTAGATGATTACAAAAATGAAGGATATAAATAATAACTTTGAAAAAAAATATAAAAAACTATTAAAATCAATTTTTATTAAAGGAGAAGAAACTTCAAATAGAACTTTAATAAATACATACGTTTTATTTAATAAAAATTTAAAAATTGATTTAACAGAAGGGTTTCCAATAATAACAGGGAAAAAAATTTTTTTTGAAAAAGCATTAGCAGAATTTAAATGGATGTTTAAAGGGAAAACAGACTTAAGTTATTTACACAAACACAAAGTTTTTTGGTGGGATGAATTTGCAAAAGATAATAATTTAGGAAAAGTTTACGGATATCAAATAAAAAAATATAATGGACTTTTTGACCAAATTAAATATGTAATAAAAGAAATAAATAATAATTCAAGGCGGGCTATAATTAATTTATGGAATCCTTGTGATTTAAGAGATCAAGCTCTTCCTTGTTGTTTTACACAATTAGATTTTGTAAGAATAAATCATAAATTAAATTTATCAATACACTTTAGGAGTTCCGACGTTTTTTTAGGCTTACCTTATGATATTATTGTTGGGGCTTTATTTTTAATAACCATTGCGGAAAAATGTAATTTACAATATAATTATTTAGCATTAAATTTATCTAACGCTCACATGTATGTTAATCATACAAACCCTGTAAAGAAATATTTAAATAATAAAATATATAATTTACCAACTTTAAAAGGGAACTATGATAATTATAATTTAATAAATTATAAAAGTAACGAGTATTTAAAAGCTGATCTTGTAATTTAATATAAAGAATGAAAAAGTATTTTATATATCATATTTTTAATGAAAAAATAGGGTGCACAAATAATATAAAAAGAAGAGTAGAAAAAGAACAGGGATGTAATGAAGGAGAATATGAAGTATTATTTGAAACATTTGATTTAGCAAAAGCCTCGGCAAAAGAAATTGAATTACAAAAAAAATATAATTATAAACAAGATAATATATTATATAAAGAATTAATTAAAAAAAATAATATGAAAAAAATAGAATCTAAAACAACTACAACTACTTTTAAAATTCCAATAAAAAAAATAACTAAAGAATATTTAGAAGGTTTTACTTTAATAAATAATTGTGGAACTTTTGTATTAAATACTCCTGCAGCAATAGATATTGTACATAAGAATATTAAAGCTAGCCATAACGGACCTGATTCATGTTATATATACAATAAAATATTAAAACAAATAAATAAAATAAATACTAATAATTTGTTTGAACAAATAAGGGAATGGGCTAAGGACAAACAAATAACAAATAAGGGAGATAGTAAAACACAATTAGTTAAATTAAGTGAAGAGGTGGGGGAATTATCAAAAGGAATATTAGAAAACAATAAAGACGAAATAAAAGACGCTATTGGAGATATTATTGTTGTTTTAACTAATTTAGCTACTTTAAACAATTTAAAAGTTGAAGAGTGTATTAATGCAGCTTACAAAGAAATAAAAGATAGAAAAGGCAAAATGGTTAATGGGACATTTGTAAAAAATTAAAAATTGAATAAAGAATTATTAGATGAATTTTATTTACTTACTTTAATAGATATATCAAATGGAGCAGATATAAGAGAATTAGAAAAAGTAATTAAAAAATATGAAAAGGCGGAAAATTACGAAGCATGTGCAGGAATATTAAAAGCTATACATGAATCAGGATTTATGACAATTAATGATATTAAAAAAACAATAGATGAAGAATTAAATGATTAGATATGACTAAAGAACAAATTAAAAAATTAGTAATAGAAAATACAGGAATAGATATAGACAACCCTGTAAGAAAAAGAGCTTTTGTAGAAGCAAGAGCAATATATTATAAACTACTAAGAGAATACACTCTTTTAAGTTTAGTAGAAATAGGTGATTATGTTAAAAAGAATCATGCAACAGTTATACATGGAATAAAAAATTTAGATTCATGGTGTAAATTAGATGTAAATTTAAAAAACAAATACCTAAACATCAGAAGTGGATTAGACGTATTAAAAGAAAATATAGAATTAGACAATGCAGATGTAGAAAAAATAGTAGATAGATATATTAAACTTAAACAAAAAGCTTCTAAACTAATAGAAAGCAATAAAGAATTATTAGAACAAGTAAAAAATATAACTAATAAATATAACGAAAGGGAAAAACAATTAAAAAAGAATGGTTATATAGTTACTGTTTAACAATACTAAAGTTTTTTTATTGTATTATTGATTAATCAATTTTTTTCAATCTTATGGATAAAAGAAAATATAATGGAGGATCCAGATCAGGAGCAGGAAGAAAACCTAAATCTGATGAAATTAATTTAATAGAAAAATTAAGCCCTTTAGAAGATATGGCTTTTGAAGCACTTAAAGAAGGAGTTAAGAAAGGGGATTTTAAATATGTCCAACTGTTTTATAATTATTATGCAGGAAAACCAAGAGAAACTAAAGACATCTCAATAAATGAAGATGTTCCATTATTTATTGATTAAGAATCAAAATCAGATTAATGATAGTTAAAAAAACTATTGCATTATCAAAATTACAAAAGTTAGAGAATCGTATTAAAATAGTTAGGGGAGGTACTTCCGCAGGTAAAACAATATGCATTCTTTTAATTTTAATAGATTATGCAATAAAAAACCCAAATAAAGAAATAAGTATTGTATCTGCATCAGTCCCACACCTTCGTAGAGGTGTTTTAAAGGACTTTCTATCTATTCTTAATGGTTTACATAGGTTTAAAGATAATCAATTCAATAGGAGTTCCCTTAAATATACTTTTACTAATAATAGTTATATAGAATTCTTTAGTACAGATCAACCTGAAAAATTAAGAGGGGCCAGAAGAACAGATTTATTTATAAACGAATGTAACAATGTTAGCTTTGAATCTTACAACCAATTAATGGTTAGAACATCAGATCAGATATGGTTAGATTACAACCCGTCAATATTATTTTGGGTAGATAAAGAATTAATAGGCCAAGAAGATACAGATTTTATTACCCTTACTTATAAAGATAATGAGGTATTACCACAAAGTATAGTTAAAGAAATAGAAAAAGCAAGGGAAAAAGGAAAAACATCTACTTACTGGGCCAATTGGTGGAAGGTATATGGATTAGGAGAATTAGGAAGTTTAGAAGGGGTATGTATTCCTGACTGGAAAGAAATAAGTAATATACCAAGTGAAGCAAGATTATTAAGCTATGGCATGGACTTTGGATATAGTGTAGACCCAACAACATTAATTGCTTTATATAAATGGAATGAAGCTTATATATTTGATGAAGTTCTATATAAAAAAGGAATGTTAAATAGAGATATTAGCAGAACATTAACACAATTAGATATAAAAGAAAATATAATAGCAGATAGTGCAGAACCAAAAAGTATAGCCGAACTTGTAGGATATGGCCATAATGTTTATCCTGTGAGTAAAGGAAGGGATAGTGTAGTATATGGAATTAACCTAATAAACCAAAATGAAATATACATTACTCAAAGAAGTAAAAACCTTAAAAGAGAATTACAAGGATATGTATGGGCTAAAGATAAAGAAGGTAATACATTACAAAAACCTACAGGTTCCCATCCTGATTGTATTGATGCTGCGAGGTACGTTTTAACTGATCATTTAGAGAATCCTAATAAAGGACAATATTACATATATTAAAATAAATGTTAATAATTTGTTTATATATTAAATATTTTTATTATATTAGCTGTATGAAAACAAAAGATAAATTACCAAAAGGAATAAAAATAATAAAAAATAAAAATGGATTACCTGAAATAAAGGTAACAGGTTTACCATATTTAACTAAAAAGAATTGGAATAATTATTTTTCTAATTTAACTAATAAAGTCGAAAAAGAAACTAAAGAAGATATTTATTGGAATAAAGATTGGGATTATGATATTTAAAATTTAAAAATTATGTCAAAAAGCAAAGAACAATTTAAACACAATTTAAAAAGAACAAAAGAAATAAGATTACATAATAGAAAGATCTTAAAACAATTTTATAGAGAATCTGATCCTGATAAGAAATGGAAATTATTTAGAAGTATAGAGCCTGAAGATTATAGCTTATTAAATAACCATTTACATCATCCAGATAATTATTAACCAAAACAAAAATTATGAAAATTAAATTAAGAGAATTAACACCAGAACAAAACAGAAAAAATTTAATGATAATATTTAAAGAAGCATCAAAATTTGTAATCCTTATGTTTGCTTTTGTAGTATTACTTAAAGCAAGTTGGAAGTTTCTAATATGGATTTGGTAATACCTAAACATATAGAAAAAAAATATCCTGATTACAAAAAGAAATTAGCCTGTTGGGAAAAGAAATATTTTGTAATAGTAAAACCAACAAAAAAAGGATTTAAAAGAGGGGGCCACCCTGTAACATTAATAATAGATTTTGATGGTACTAAAAAACATGGAACTAAAATCTACGATCAAAACAGTTTAGAATTAGAAGATAAAATTACAGAATTATACAAACATTTATGGTATCATTATATTTATGAAAAATAATTAGGTTAGTTTTTAATAGTTAAAAAAGGGGGAATTAGTTACTTTATACAATATCTCCCTTTTTTTATTGTATATATATGAAAGTTGAAATACTGGTTCCTGATAAATTAAGTGAAATAACTTTAGGCCAATATCAAAAGTTTGTAAAAGTAAATACTGAAGAAAATAAAGATACTCCATTTCTATTAGAAAAGATGGTAGAGATATTCTGTAGTTTAAACCTTCAAGATATATTAAAGATCAAATTTACTTCAGTACAAGAAATAGCTAATAAGCTAAATAAACTATTTGAAGAAGAACCTAAGCATGTAAAAACATTTTCATTAAATGGAGTTAATTATGGATTTATTCCTAACCTTGATGATATGACCCTTGGTGAGTATATAGATCTTGATAGTAATTTATCTGATTGGGAAAAAATACATACTGCAATGGCTGTATTATACAGGCCGATTAAAGTTAAGAAAAACAACAAATACAATATAGAAGAATATACAGGGCCTAACAATGCTGAACAAATGAAGGATATGCCATTAAATGTTGCAATGGGTAGCATGGTTTTTTTTTACAGTTTAAGCAACGAATTGCTGACAACTACCCTGAACTTTTTAGTGAACGAGATGGAGGGGTCAATGACTTTGGAGCAACAGCAAATTTTGGAGCAAAATGGGGTTGGTATCAATCAATCTATGGACTTGCTAAAGGGGATGTTGCCGAGTTCGACAAAGTAACTAAATTAAATGTACATAAATGTTTATTGTATTTAGCATTTGAAAAAGAAAAAGTAGAATTAGAAAAAAGATTAATTAAACAAAAAAGCAGAATATGAAAGGGTTCTATAATTTAACAAGTGAATTAAAAACAGCTTTATTAGCAGAACCATTTTGTAATACAGTTACAACAGGTAGTTTAGATGATATAGATTTAAACAAACAAACTATTTATCCATTAGGCCATATAATAGTTAATAATTGTACTGTAGCTACAAATGTATTTACTTTTAATGTATCTGTATTATGTATGGACATAGTAGATATAGATAAAAAAGAAACTACAGATATTTTTGTAGGTAATGATAATGAGCAAGATGTTTTAAATACTCAATTATCAATAATTACAAGAGTAATGAATAAACTACAAAGAGGGGATTTATATAAAAACCTTTATCAAATAGAGGGAACAGTATCATGTGAACCTTTTGTAGATAGATTTGAAAACAAATTAGCAGGATGGGCTGCAACATTTGATGTATTAGTTCAAAATGATATGACAATATGCGACTAAAAGAAACAAAAGAAGCATTAATAAAATTTAGGGATTTTGTAATACAACAAAGTAGATCAAGATTAACTAAAGAAAAAAAGAATGTAAATAAGGATTTATATAATAGCTTAGAAGGTGATGTTAAAGTTATGCCTAATTCTATTAATGTACAATTTAGCATGGAAGATTATGGAGTGTTCCAAGATAAAGGTGTAAGTGGAAAAGAAAAAAAATATAATACTCCCTTTAGTTATACAAACAAAATGCCGCCTTTAAAACCTTTAGCTAATTGGGCAAAGTTTAGGAATATTAGATTAAGAGATAAAAAAGGAAGATTTTCTAAAGGTAATTATAATACTATAGGATTTTTAATAGCAAGAAGTATATATAAAAAAGGTATTAAACCAAGTTTGTTTTTTACTAAACCATTTGAACAAGCATTTAAAAAATTACCAGAAGAATTAACAGAAGCTTTTGGATTAGACATTAGAAACTTTTTACAATACACAACAAGATAATGAGCACAAAAATAAACGCAAGAAGTCCTTTTTATTTAGATTTTTCTGAGCCTACAGTTCCAACGCCTACTTATAGTTGTGAAATAGCAAAAGCGACAAGCTCTTTAGGTGGTGTAGCTAATCAATTTGATATTGACCAAGCAGGAGTTATAACACTTCCTTTACTTGCTTATGGGCAAATAGAATCTATCTCAAGTTCTGATAGTGGATTTGCTGATGATAGATATGCAACAGTAGGCACTCCAACAGCAAGAACTATTACTTTAAAAATTAGAATGCCTGATGGCTTTTCTAATAGTTCGGATGTATTTTTTAATTGTGATGTAACAGCAACGCAACCTGTTTTTAGCTCTGGAACTTCATGTACAGTTAATACAACTTTAAATGGATCAGTACCTACACAAACTATTACAAGAGGAGGTTCTACTGTTACCCTTACTTTATCAAGTTATTTTACAGCAGGAAGTTCTGCAATAACAGGATATACAGTTAGTAATTACCATACAGAGTTTGTAACTACTTCACTTGGAGGATCAGGGGCAAGTCAAACATTAACATTAAATTCTTCTGATATTTGTGATACAAGAAAAATATATGTAGCAGCAACGGATAATTTAGACAATAGTTGTTCTGCGGTGCAACCCATAACAGTTACAATTAATGGATGTGGAGCAGCTTCATGTAGTGATAATAGCTTTTCAGGAGGTTCTATAAATCAAGCAGGAACAACAATCACAAAACCATTTTCCTCTTTTGGAACAGTAGGAAATATTTCTTTAACAGATGGGGGAGGTGCTATTACAACTGTAAGTGCTAATAGTGGAGCAACCTCTCAAAACGTTACTTTATGGTTTACTTTAACAGTACCTGTTGGTTATTCTAATGCAGGAGCTTCTATAAACTGTTCATTTGCTTTATCACAAGCAGGAACAGGCCTTGATGCAGGAACATGTGATTTGGCTAATTTATCAGGTCAATCTATTTCTACAACTGGAACTATTGATGCAGGAGTTGCTAACCATCCAGCTTTTTATGCAGGAACTCCAATTGCAGTAGGAACAACCTTACCTAATGTTACTGATAAATATGAGGAAGTTTCTGAAACAACTCCAAGAATTCCTAAAATTAAAGTAACTGTAGGAACAGGATTTTCTAATTCTGGAGCCCTTTTAGAATGTCCTGTAAATTTAAATCAACCTCCAATATTACCAAGTTGTTTTGCAGTAGGGGCAAGTACAGAATTTTATTTAAGTCAAGGTTTTACTAATCCTTTTGATGTAGCTACAGTTTGTCAAAACAATTATGTGTGTAGCACACCTGTTAAAAGAGACAGCAGTTTAACAATTGAAGCAATGGGAGTTAATAATGGTTTAGTGTGTCAAGGATCTACCCCTTTTCAAGGTAAAAGTTTATGGTATATAGCGGCAAATCTTTCAGGTACAACTGGCGGAAGAAGAGGGGCTGCAACTGAAATACTTAGAATTAACAATAATGGAATGTGTATTGGAGCTAAGTTTTTTAGTTGTGGTTCATTAACAACAGGAGATAGATAAAATAATATTATGAGTTTAAGAACAGCAGTTTTGCAATTATATGTGTATTCAGGAACATCTGGATCTAATACTTCAAGTGATTTAAAATACACTATTGAAAAAGAAATTATTAATGGAGATACTAAAATACTTTTTGAAGTAGGAGAATTAGTTAGAGATTATATAGATTTAACTTTTAATAATGATTATGTGTGTAACACTAAATGGGTAACTGCAACAACTACCCTATATGATGAAAACAATGAAATTTTTACATATAGCAACCCTGTTAATAATAATTATTTAGCTTTAAATGGCTATGGATATTTTGAAGATGAAATTAATCCCCAATTATCTACAGATGCTTTAGTAAGTAGTAATTATATGTACATACCTGAAAGCACAACATCTAAAATAGCAGTTTGGGCAGAGGGTGTTGGAAAAATAATAATTGATTCTACAACAACCCAGATAACAGATAGTGGAAATTCAAATCAAAAAATACAATATATAACTATACCTGCAAATAGTTCTACAATAAAGGTTTATGCAACCGATGACCATACTTTAAAAAAGACTATTAATATTACTAATGTATGTGAGCCAAAATTTACGCCTTATAAAATAACTTTTATAAACAAACATGGAGCTTATGAAAATATTTGGTTTTTTAAAAAATCAACAGAAAGTTTAAGCGTAACAGATGAAAAATTTAAACGCAACACTATTAATAATTCTACAGTTACCTATAACACTTACGAAGGGCAACAAGAAAGATATAACGTAAATGG
>VTLG01015733.1_pt1 | contig 30766 bp, 41 predicted proteins | sample 4694571 | NCBI WGS metagenome assembly VTLG01 (sample SAMN12604809, study PRJNA352737) | marine metagenome | biome: ENVO:00000447; feature: ENVO:00000209|ENVO:00000569|ENVO:01000036; material: ENVO:00002151; isolation source: viral sequences binned using virsorter ...
ATTAAATTCTGCTTTGTAAAGGTAACAGAATTTAACCACTGCCTTAATCTATCCTGTCTTCTTTCTTTAGCATTCAATTTTGTCATAATTAAAAAGTAAAAGTTCCTTTCTTTCTTTTTGTTCTCTCATATACTCACCAACCGACCTCATGGTATATGTTAGATCAAACTCTGCTGCTTTCCATTTCGATTGAGTAAATCTATCTTTAACAAGTTGATCTGAATTATAACTGATAAGCATAGGAATGTCATGCTCATCACAGACGTTTGCAAACTCATCATGATTAAATCCCTTATGCATAGATCCACTCTTACCATAAAGATTATCTTTTATATCATAAGGAGGATCCAAATACATAAACAATCCATCATGAATATTTTCACGGAAACAATATTCATATGAATACTGATTTATATGCCACCCAGAAATTATTTCAGAATATCCTGGCAACTTCTCAATTCCTCTCATAGAAAAATTAGAAATAGAGGCTTGCTGTGAAAATGAAGATGACTCAGTAAGTCCAGAAAAACTACACTTGTTTACAATATAAAAGGCTGCGGCTCTTTCTATACAATCTAAACTCTTATCATTAATTCTACTTTTACATTCTAAAAAAAGTTCTTTTGCCGATACAGGATCTGAATGAGTTGATTTATAATCCTTTAATTTCTTTGTTAATTCATCCCCAAAAGTTTGTAATTGAACCCAAAAATTTATCAAGGGTTCATAAAGATCATTAACTGTAATCTTTAAATGAGGATACTTCTTTGTTACATGGAGTGCTACACTTCCTCCACCTAAAAATGGTTCCCTAAACTCCACATACTCACGAAGATCAGGAAAGTATGGATCCATCTTAGTACAAGCACGAGACTTGCCACCAGGATAACGAAGAGGAGTTTTCAAGGATTTCATTTCTTTTTAAAGATACCTAACTGAACTAATACAACCATAGTGATTGCAGTCCAAAATATAATATACCACATAATTTATTGTTTTGGTGTAGGACGTGGGTTGGTACGTCGATTAATAATAGAAATAAACTTATCAGCAGCAAAAGTACCTCCAAGACATACTTCTAGTTCATCCCCGTCCAACCAATTAGGCTCCCCATTCATTTTAGTATGGTTCATGGCCTCTTGAATTTTATCTATTACTTCTTGTGTTAATTTCATTACCAATCAGGATAGTGGTTTATATTTCCAATGTATTGATAGATTAAATCTAATCCAAATACAAAGGTCTCACCATTTTCATCTTGAAGATAAAAAGGCATAGTAGGATACATTCTCCGTGCAGTATAATATTGACTAACAACTGCACAGTCATCATCAATCCATCTTTCCTTTTCTAATTCTTCTTCCGTCATATTCTTTTTTCAAAGTCTTCTTGATATGAAGGAGTAACTCGTCTAGGAGGATGAGTAGGATGCCAAAGATTTCCATCTTCATTAATATACTCTATAGGATCATCAAATTGATGATCTTGTGGAGCCATCATAGGATGTCTGGGTGGTACTAACTCTACTATAATAGCATCCATGATACGATTGAATGATCTAGACATCTGACGATATCCTGATCCCACATATAACTGACCAGCAAATACTGATACAGTAGCAGCACCCCAGAACAGATAATAAAATCTGGACTTAACTTGTGCTCTCAATTTTTCTCTTTTCTTATTCATGCTGGATGTTCACATTGTTCAGTAAGTCTTGCACCAACAGGACCATCATCAGAATAAACTTCTAATTTATGGACTTTGATGGAATCCTTTTCAAATATTGTAACATCCACCTTACCATCTTTGCAAGAAATCTTTACAGTTCCATTACAAGACCACTCCTCAGGTTCATTAAAGAACTTATATACTGGATAAGGATCACGAGGTGGAGTAGATGCAACTACTCTATAATTGTCAGTCATTTTGGTAATTTACGATTAAAGTTCCAGTAGTCAAATTTCATATACAATTGGTATATACCACTCAAAGTTCTTTTAATAAACTCATCCAAATAAATGAGTACAATAAAAAAACAATCTTCTAAACTAGGTCTTTTCATTTTAACATATCCATTATACCATAAAAACTAATAATAGCCGACCCCATTCCACTAATAAGCAATATAATTCCTAAAAATCCAAAGCAGTCCAATCTAAATGGAGCATACTTTTTTTTCACTTAAATTCACATTCCACCATTATCTCTGTTAAACATGCAAGTAAATTTATTTCTTGGTCAGCAACGAATGCACTCTGATACTGATACTTCGCAATAGTAAGAACAGCAGGAGGGACGGAAGAAGGAACCAAGGAATTTGAAAGAGAATCGTAAATCCTACGTAATAACACAGCAGGATCATTGTCCAAGTTATTGACACACCATTTACGTACTTGCGGAAAATTCTTTTCTTTGAGGTTTTTAAGGAGATCATTTACTTTTACATCACTAAAATGGGCAAGTATACCAGTATCTATCTTACCACCAACTGAGTATCTTTGACACTCATTAAGAACTCTTCTCCAATCAGGAAAATGTTTGTTAATTAATTCTGCTAGGACTTTCTTATCTGCTTCTATTCTTTCTTGTTCTAAAATAGATACTAATCTTCCGAAGAATTTTGCTGCAATTTCTTGTTTATACTTTCCCTGAATACCAAACTCAACCACAGCACATCTCGAATGCAGGGGTTCAATGATTTTATTTTTATAATTGCAAGTGAAAATGAATCGGCAGTTGTTGGAGAACTCCTCAATACTCGCTCTAAGAAGGAGTTGTACGTCGGGAGTGGTATTGTCTGCTTCATCGATGATGATAACTTTATGCTTCGACTCGCTGCTAAGAGAGACGGTAGATGCGAAGTTCTTTGCGTTGTTCCGAACAGTGTCAAGAAACCTGCCTTCATCCGATCCATTAATGACATAAACATCAACCCCCAATTCTGCACAAAGGGCCTTAGCAACTGTTGTCTTCCCACATCCTGCGGGACCAGCAAGAAGTAGATTAGGCACTTCACCTTTATCTAGGAAATCAAGAAAGGTCTTCTTGGTTTGTTCTGGTAAAATACATTCTTCAATAGTTTTGGGTCTGTATTTTTCAACCCACAAAAATTCATCTCTCATAAGTCATTCCAATGACGGATTACTCCGCTAATAATAAAACAGTTAGTAATAAGATAAGAAAAGAATATAAAAGTCCGTACCAAAACAATGTGATTGTCGTATCGTTTAGTTCTTGAATCCTCGAAACTACCCAACGCATACTTCCATATCCTCCACAATCTAACCATTAACCAAAAGTAGAATCAGGTTCAAGTGCAATATAATAAGTGAGATCATAATTCTTAGCAGTAAATCTAGATAGAAGTTTCTGTGATACAACAACCTCATAAGTTCCAGGAAGAATCTTAAGATTTTCTACTTTAAAATTAAAAGTAAATGTAGATGATGTTTCTCCCACTGCGATAGCAAAACTATTAGAAGTATCATTCTTCTTATCTCTTACCAACAGTTTAACAGCACCATTCTCTCCAACCACCGAGAGATCAGGAAGTTGATATATCCCTGCTGCTTTAAGCAATTTATCCAACTGTTGTGTGCTTAAATCAAAAGTAACATCCTCACTAGGTAACTCAATTGCTTTATCTGGTGGCGTAATAATAACATTAGGATCAGCAAAGAAATACTTTGATCTCATCTTTCCTTCTTTAATCACCACATGATTATCATTAGAAAAATCAAATTCAGGTATACTTGGTTTATGCAGTTCTATTCCATTAATAAACTGACTCAAATCATAGATACCAAAATCCTTTGGCAAATCTTCACTAATAGTTGCCTCTGCTAAAATATTCTTGAACACTGAAATAGTGCGAAGTCTATTACCTGCTTTAAAAAGAATAGACTGATTAATCTCTTTAAAGTTCTTTAATAGATTAATTGTAGTATCAGAAAGTTTCATAACGAGTGTTAGTATAATCAGGTTCTTTAGTGTTGCCACTGAAGTAATAAAGGAGTAAGCAATAATGCATTGCCTTTAGTATATCTTGTTTAGCAGATCCCTTCTTATCATAGCGACTCAAATACTTAATTGCATTAGAGCGACAGAATGATTCTGCATCACCTACAGAGTGAATAAGATCAAGAGTCTGGGTATCAGAATTGTTATTTGTATAATGTCCTGTATAAGTGGAAGTGACATAACTTTTAAGATCCGCAATACCTTTATCTTCTTGATATTTGTGAGTAGATGGATTCTTTAAATCTGGTTTTGGTTTTGTACCACTACCCATACTATCAACTAGTGTATCCACTTGATCACCATAAGTATCGATACCAGAAGTCAAATCCAATGAACTGGCATAATACTTTGGATCATCAAACTGTGTACCCGAATAACCAGTATTAATATAAATATGATCCTCACCAGCTCCACCAGGAAGATGAGTGCCTAAATTAATAGTATCAGTATCAACATTTCCTGTAGGTAGTGTTACACCATCCATACTTGCAAACATATCATCATCAAATGAACTGCAAGTACTAGGATCAACTGCATAAGGTACATCAGTTGTAAAAGTGAAGGTATCCGTAGTATTACCAGTACTTACAATAGGATCCCACTCATCACTCTCTATTGGAGTAATTATATTATCCCCACCTGTGATTGTTATCTCATCATTCTTATCAGTCATAGCATCCTCCTTAATTGGATAAGTCTTGTCCATAGTGCCATTAAGTTCTTCATACAATAAACTCCATGCATTAATCATACCTTAAATCTCCTCATTTGGCAACTCAAAGTCTGCATCAACTTTATCATAGAGTTCTAAAAATGCTTGCTTAGTATCATCATCAAATCGGTTCACACAAACTTGAATTGCTTTGGCCTTATTATTAAAAATGCTAAAAGCACGAACAATATGAACCAAACGACGAGTACTAATGATCTCTTCAATTCCTCCATCATAAAAAGTCTTACGAATAATATCACCCCAATCTACCAATCTCTTCACAAAATCCGTATCTGTTACACCTAATTGAGAAGCAACTCCACCCAGAATCCTTTGTTCTATTTTAGGTGATGGATAATCCTGTTCAAAGGTTACAGGAAATCTTTCTAAGAAGGCTTCATTGAGCACGTTAGTTCCTATAAATCTTCCGTCGTCTGAACCTTTACCTTTTGTATTAGCAGTAGCAACCACATTAAATCCCTTCGCAGGAGAAACAAACCTACCAACCTTTTTAAGGAAGATACCATTACCTTCAAGGATAGGTTGTAAGCAAAGAATCTTATTAGATGCTAAATCTATTTCATCTAAAAGGAGGACAGCTCCCCTTTCCAAAGCTTCGATGACAGGTCCGTTATGCCAAACAGTGTTGCCATCAATAAGACGAAACCCACCAATAAGATCGTCTTCATCAGTTTCGATTGTGATGTTGACACGTATTAATTCTCTTCCTAGTTGAGCACACGCTTGTTCGACACCAAACGTTTTACCATTACCAGAAAGTCCAGTTATAAATGTAGGATAAAACTGTTTTGTTTTAAGGATGGTCTTTATGTCACTAAAATGACCAAACTTAACAAAGGTATCATCCTGTTCAGGGACTAAATTTTGTTGTATCTGAGGTGCAGCCGCAGGAGCACTAAACGACTTTTCAATATTTTCAACTGCTTTCGTTGTTACTTCCAAATTCCACTTACCTCTTCCCACATTAAACTCTTTGAGTTTCTTTGTGACGGTTTGATAAGCAATATCATTCATTGCACAAAATCCACGGACATCCGCAGCAGTAAACTCTGTTCCATAGGATTCTCTTAAACCCTTAAGGATTTCTTCACGAGTCATTTTAATTTCAAACATAATGTGGGTTTCGTTTCAATGACCTTATTATAAAGTACATAGAGACGATTTATTTATCCCAGTGGACACTTATTTTATTGGTTGTATTTTTTTATACTCTCTTCCCATTCCTTCATAGATGAAGAACAATCAGGAGGTTCAGGATCCTTATACCCTTTCATCTTCTTCCATTTATTATGCAATGCACCCATCATCCAAGATTGAGAAAGACTCTTAGGACCATTCTCCAAGAGTTCTAACTCATACTTGCTAGAAGTATACCCTTTGTACTCTTCTCTCCAATTGGAATCATCATAATTTTTGTTCATAGGTAAATGTCTTTCCTTTAATTTTTGTATCACCTTCGGGTGAGGTTCTTCCAGGTTTCATTGTACCTGCTGTAAATCTTTTAACATTCTTACCAGCTTTTTTGCCGAGTCCACCTTTTCTAGTTGCCGATACTGTACCAGTTTTTTTGGTTTGTGTCAACACTGCATCTTGTCCGTACTTTTTACCAAGTGCTTTTACTGCTTTCTTAAACTTTCTCTTACCCTTTTTACCAGAAGTGACTACATGACTACGTTCTTTAACCTTTGTGGTTTTACCAGTCTCATCATCCTTCTCATCCCATCTTCCAGATACCTTAGTAGCACCTGGTAAACCCTTACCTTTTATATCACGATCTAATTGTTTTGCTCTTGCCTTATTTTCCTTAGAAGATTTGTCACCACGACTTCCTGAGATGATTGCCATCCCACCTTTATCTGACTTAGATTTAATTCTACTCAGACTACTTTCTTCTAGAAATTCCTTAAAGGTCTTCATTCCTCGATAGGTCCGTAATTAGGATCAACTTGTAAGAACATATTAGAATCAAAATCTGGATTCTCAGTTAAGAATTCATCCACATCAACCCACATCTCACACTTCTGACATACTGCAACAGGTTGAGTAGTTCCAGTTCTTCCAGAAGTTCCACAACTATATCCACCAATGCATCCCTGAACCTTACCATTCTTACATCTAAATGCAGAACCATCTCTTGTCCATTCAGGAAACTCCATTCCAGAAGCAAGAGAAGCAGCACTACCCAATGGTTTGGTTGACTCACCTCCCCCAAAAGTACCGATAAGTCCCCCACCAACTATTCCTACAGCCACCGCAATAGCCAGTTTAACCTTATTGTTCATTTTGTTAGTGTATCTGTCTTATTTATTCTTCTTCGTCTTCTACTATTGTTTTATAATACGCTAATTCTCTACGCAGAAACTTAACTTCTTTAAGAAGTTCTGCGTTCTCTTCTTCTAAAACCTCTATATGGTCTTGGTAAATGATTACGCTCATGTGATTATTTAATCATTTAAGATTTGCTTAATACGTTTTTCCTTCCAATCTCTATACATTCTACCATACATCATACCCTCATGTGACTTGATAGGATCTCCATTAAGAAGTTCCTTTTCTCTACTTGTCAAAATAACATCCATTGCCAAATACTGTTCTTCCCAATGAGGAATATCTTTAATATAATCTTTATTCATAATTAAAATTCAATAAATTCGCTTTGTGGTAATCCAAGTTCCTCCTCTGGTTCTGGTTCAAAAGGAAGTCTGTCAACTGCTTTTGGTAATCCCTGCTGACCAGGTAATTCCTCAGTAGGAGTTACACTAACATCAACTGTTTCTGGATCGATGAGTTTGGGTGCATCAATTCTTTTATAAGTTAGTTGTTGCACATCTTTATTAAGAATAATGAGTTCTTGTGCATGTTTTTCCCATCCACAATCACAATACTGCTCACCGTTCTCATCAAAGACTCTATAAAAGGGATACATCGTCATAATTAAACTACCAATGAGATAAATTCACCAAGAACTTTTTTATTAAGTTTCTTGGTCTTAAGAGATTTGACAAATGCTCTTTTGATTTGGGCTTTGGTAGCAGAATCATCAACATCAAACTCAGAATCCTGAGATAGTGCAGAAGAACTTAATCCAAAATAAGCATCGTACCCAGAGTTTTTGATATTAAAACTCTTATTTCTTTTCCAGTCATTCATTATTATATCATACTCTTTACTAATATTGTACCCATAATGCTCATTATGATAATAAAGTCTCATAAAACTCTTAGCATCTCTAGAAGCAAGAACACGTATACCAATGAAATTAGTTGCTGGAAATTTGTCTTTTAGATTTCTAATAAGAGCATCAGTAAACTCATGATAACCCCATCCAAGTCTATAAGTTCTACCTAACTTACGATCTCTAAGGAAACATCTGTCACCATTAGCTCTATTTCTTCCCATAAAAACATCATCTTCCCAAGAACGTTTAACCTCTGTATTATGAGGAAGTTGATGTGCTTCACCATCAGTTAATACGATACATTGAGTTTTCTCTACACCATTTTCTTTTTGGAATTTAGGAAGAATCTGGTGTAAAGAAACAAGTGCTTCATTTAGAGGAGTACCAGAAAGACATAAACGAGGCGGATAACGATAAAAAATCTGACCACGAGAACATGTAAAACTCTCCGCAATTCTCCAAATGTTTATCAGCTGTTGCTCTAAGGTTTTTCCATTAACTTTACTGGTGAGAAGATTCATTAAATTAAAATCTGTATCAACTACAAGAGAACCTTCTTTTTCTTCATAACACAACTTCGGTTCTGTATTTTCATACTCAGAGGAAGAATAATTATATTTTCTACCACTCCACTCATTAGTAAAAGCATAAACCTCAAATGGAATCTGTACTTTTTTACAGAACCAGATTAGATTATAAAGTTGTTTAAGAGTATCTTGAAGAACATACTGCATAGATCCCGACCAATCTAATATGAAGACTAGTCCATGATTCTTACCATCAGCAAGGGTAGTTACCTTCTTAAAGAGATCATCATTATATCTGTAAGAATAAAGATGTGATGTATCTAAAACACCAGTGCGACTAGTAGTGGCACGAGCATAACTAGATGCTGCCTTCTTACACTCAAACTCTTTTACCAAATAACTAACTTCTTTTTGTGCTTCTTTCTTAAACTTTCTATACTCTAAATCAACATTATTAAATAAAGTTTCTGGATACCAATCATTACTGCCATATGTTTCTTCACGTTCTTTCTTTGCTTTACTAAATTCAACTTCACTGACATCCCAGAATTTTTGGATATCATCATGCACTTCTTTATTAGAAGCAATTACAATATCTAAATTAACTTCAGGAACTTCTACATATACATTCTCTACACCATTAGTATTAACAAGATCCTTCAGTTTACTATCTAAGGACTCAAGTGTATGTACATCTAAATCATCTACAGTAGAACCAGTATTAACCACCCTATCATTGCTAGGAGTACTATCGCTCCTATCTTCCAAAGAAGAACTAGCATCAGTGTCAGGAACGGTAGGATCAAGATCAGTAGGAATACTAGTGCTGCTATCCCCAGAATCGTCACTATCGTTTTCAAAATCCAACTTAGCTTGATCGGCGTTTTCCAGAAACTCTTTCTGTTTCTCCTGCTCCTGCTTGCAGTAATTATATAACGCTTCTGCTGCTGCGATGGTTTCAATAAAGGTCTCGGCATTGGAAATTAAATCGATAATCTCCTTCTCAGGAGTTGAAAAAGGTATATTAAGGAACGAACCAATCTTGAAATATAGATTAGCCCGATCAGCAAGATTAAAATCATCAATATCTTCATCTTCTAAATCAAAGAAATCCTGATCGTGTAACTCATTATATCCGTTATAGAAACTTTTGGCAAGACCCATGTACTTACGCTTCATCAATTTCTCAATTCTTGCATCCTCACATACGTTTAAAAAATTATGAGGAATATGCTGAGGAGGATCCTCATTGGGGGTGAAGAGTGCATGTCCTACCTCATGACCAACAAGCATATCATATACTGCATTGCTTGCTTTTTCCCAAAGAGGAAGAATTAAGACTCGTGTTTGGACATTAAACTGAGCAGTCTCAACTTGCTTATGCTCTACTACAATATCCTCAGTAGCAAGCAACTTCGCTAGTTGTGATTTGACTTCTTGCTGTACTGCCATGTGTGTTTTCTTTTTGTATGTACCCATAATACGACGAAACCCGCCTCTTGGACGGGTTCAGTAGACACTTTATCAGGTGTCTACGTCTTTCTCTGGCACTTCGGAGTGCCTGTGGTTTCAGCTTTCTCTTCGGTGGTTTACCCGAATTATGCTGCCAGTTCGGGATAGAATTGCTCAATGTCCTGTTTATAGAAGTGTGTAAGAGTATCTATAAGTTGAGGAGTTTTCTCCAACTTATTCCCCTCATCAGAGGCTACTGCATACTCTACATCATCCGTAAACTCCAAGTCAATTCCTACTATGCCACTTAACCAACTGACAAAATGTTCTCTAAATCCATCCTCAAATTTCCATATATGAGTATCCCATCGAAGAAAATCTATTTGAGGTCTGTACCAATTAATAGAATGTCTATAAGGTATAGTTTTAAGAGTATGTAAGAATGCTCTTCTATCTTCTACTCTTTTCTGTATATCTGATCCACAAAATCTTTTAAGATAAATGGAAGCGGAAATAAATCTGTCAATGGGATTTCTAACAACTGAAAAATGAGGAATATCTTTTACATCCAAATATTTCATATAATGATCTCGATGATAATGAGCAATTTCATACCCATTAACAATAGACATTATACCTTTACCATTATCCAAATAGGCATCATCCCATTTAAAGTTATTCTGAGAAAGATTTGCTTCTATAAACCTACCAGCAGTTCTTGGAATATGTGCAAAGAAAACTCTTTTACCTGATGAATGTTTAAAGGTAGGCATTAACCGTAAGCAAATAAGAAATCATTCACAAGACTATGTGCCTTTTCCTTCCCAAATTTACCAGCAAGGAACCCACCAACAGGATCAAGTTTAGTCATGTAAGCATCAAAGTCTTTATAAGCACTTGTATCAGTTCCAGTTGGTTTTGCTACTTCTAACATATCAATATAACATTGTAAATACTTCTCAAACATAGGAAGGTGAGAATCAACCTCATATTCATTAACATACTGTATATAAATGTTCTTTGAGAAATGATTACCTGGTTCAAAGAATCTATAATCACCTCTTCCTATCGGTAATCCTTCAACCTCAAAAAGAAAATCTTCAGTGGGATGTTGAAAATCAAAAACTATTATAATTTTCTTGGGAGAAAACTTCATCAAGTCCATACCAAAACAGGGAAGATTACTCCCTGTCTTTGGATATGCTATACAATTAAATATATCAACATTCTTACCATCAGATATATCTACCTGCCTTGACTTAAGTAAGTATGGGTGAGAATGATCTATCGCATTCAAAGATGTTCCCTTTGATTGCCATGATGCCCATAAGTTCTCAATCTTACAAGGCAACATTGACCGATAGGTACTAATATAGTTTTGCCAAATTGTCATAAATTAAATATCAGGATAAAATTTCTCAATCTCTTCTCTATAAAGTTTTCTCACATTCTCTAAGAGTTTAGGAGTTGGTTTTAATTTACGACCTTCATCAGGTTGACCCCAATAAGTTGTCTCTTTTTTCATTTTAACTTCCACTCCGATTATATCACTTAACCAACTAGAAAATTCATCTTTAAATCCATCCTCAAATCTCCATATATGAGTCTTATCGGAAAGATAATCTAATTGAGATCTATACCAATTCTTAGATTCTTCAAAAGGAAAATTCCTCAACATAGGATAAAAATAATTCTCATCCTCCATTAACTCCTGACATTCTCTAAGACTTTCTTCAGTATATTCTCCTGTATCATTTGCCATTCCATATATTCTATTAATATAAATGGATGCCGAAATAAACCTTTTAAGAGGATTTCTTATAATAGATACATGAGGTATACCTTCACAATCCAAATATTTCTCATAATATTCTCTATGGAAATGTCCTAATTCTATTTCACCTTCTGGTCCATCAACAGACTCAAACATCCTTTCTATTCCAAACTTCTCCCAATCATCACACCATTCAAATTCATTATTAACCAACAAGTTAGTTTCTACAAATCTTCCTGCGGTTCGAGGAATATGAATAAAAAGAAATTTTTTACCTGTAGGTATATGTCTAAATGTAGCCATTTATTTTAATTCCGGATAGAGTTGCTCAATATCTTGCGAGCAAAACTTTCTAATATTCTGAATCAGTTTATCACTTTTGTCAAGTTTAAATCCTTCATAATCATTAGTAGCATAATTCATATAAGGATCTATCTCAAAAGGAACTCCCAGTTTCTCACTTACCCAATCACCAAAATCTGTACCCAATCCTTTTTCAAATTTCCATAGATGAGTCTTCTCAGTTAAAAACTCTACCTGAGGTTTCCACCAACTCAGAGTTTCTGCCATAGGAAAATTCTTTATGATAGATACCATCTCATCATAATCTTCTAACCTCTCTTTGACTTCCTGACCATAAACAGTAACCAAATATGTAGATGCAGAAAAGAATTTATCAATCGGATTTCTAATAACGGCAATCTGTTCCAGACCTTCTATCTCACAATGCTTCTCATATAACTCTCTATGGAAATGAGCAATTTCACAATCATCTATAAATGAATGTTGGTAATGAGGTATCCCATAATAATCTATTGGTTCTACTTCCCATCCATTCTTCTCTAAATTTACTTCTATAAATCTTCCACCAGTTCTAGGTATATGAACAAAAAGAAATCTTTTACCTGACTTATGTTTATAGGTTGCCATTATTCAACCATCATACTAAATCCTTTCACCTTCTCAAACTTCATCATGCTTTCAAATTTATCTTCCATTCCTGTCTTATGAGAGATGACAAAAATATTTGCATCCTTAATAACATACCTAATAATTTTAAGGAACTCTTCTGTTCCCATACCATCCAATGAACTATCAAATACCTCATCCATTATCAAAAGATTAGTATTGACAGAGTTCTTCATTCTAGCAACTTCTCTCCATGTAAACAAGAGTGCTAGATCTATCCGCATTTTCTCACCTTCCGAAAAAGAAGCATAAGAAAAATCCTCATGAATAGGGGACTGTACGGTTTCGTTAAACTCCTCATCAAGAGTAAAGTTAATGTAGAAATCCATCATCTGTAGATAACGGTTTACTTGCTGATTTATCAGCGGTAGATACTTCTTGATGATTTTAGATTTAACTCCACCGTCTTTAAGTAAACTATACGAGAAATCGTAATAGTTTATGGTGTCCTTCCGTGAAGATAATTCGTCGTATGTAGTTGTTAAATTGTCCTTAAAAGATGCTAATTTGTCATGCTCAGTATTTCTGTTTGCAAGTTGTTCGGTAATTCTCTGAACTTCCGATTCCAGATCTCTGATTTGTCGTTGACACCCAGATATCCGAGTATTGTTTTTAGAAATGCCATGCGTTAATGTCGTGATCTCCTTTGATAGGGCAGTGAATTGATGCTCTCTCTCTTCTTCGTTTTTAATTGCCTCCTCTAGTTCTTTATAACCAGATTGCAACTCTTTTGCTTTATTTTGAGCATCGGTAATTTTATTTATTCTAAACTCCTCAGCAATATCTTGTTCACATGTAGGGCAAACAGTATGTTCTGTAAAAAACTTATGCTCTTTGGTAATGGTGGATACCTTATTGGAAATTTTACCTTTTAATCCTCCTAAGGTACGTAGTTTTTCAGTAGCACCTGTTACAGATTCTTGCTCTTTTGTTAAATCAAATACATCATTTTCTAACTGTTCGTTTTCCCTAACATGATCTTCTGCCTCACACATAAGAATATCAATCTTTTCTTTCTTTTCTTCAATATCTTCCTTTCCACGAGATTCTATTTCATTAATAAAGTCCTCTTGCATTCGTACCTTGTCAGTCAAAGACTCTTTCTTCAAAGATAGTGTTTTAATTTCTTCCCTCAACAAACGAATCTTATCTTTAATTAAATTATTCATAGAAGAGAAAATCTTAATGTCTAATAAATCTTCAATAACTTCTCTCCGATTAGAAGCAGATAATTGCATGAAAGGAACAAATGTACTCGACCCCAAAATAACAATCTGAGTAAAAGATTTATAGTTCATCTTTAATACATTTTGTTCTAACCATTTCTGTTGATCATTAGCAGATGAAAATTGATCTAATACTGTACCGTTACGATGAATTTCAAATACATTGGGTTTTATTCCTCTTATGACTTTCCACTCAGTTGATCCTGTAGAAAATTCCACCTCAACCTTAGAGTCCTTTTCATTAACCGTATTGACTAACTGGCCTTTACTAATCTTACGAAATGGTTTATTAAACAAACTAAAAGTAAGTGCATCCAACACTGTACTCTTTCCCGCACCATTAGTTCCCACAATCAAGGTGGTAGTCTTCTGTATTAAATCTATTTCAATATATTGATTACCAGTAGAAAGAAAATTCTTCCACCGTATTTTCTCAAATAAAATCATTACTTAATGGCGGAGGAATAACAATGTCATCAGGAGTAATAACTGTATAGTTATATCCATGCATTTCACAGGTTTTAATCATTACAGCATCTTCAACTTCCATTACATTCATTTCAGGATAATCATCTTCTTCCAATTGCATCGCAAAACGTGTAGCATCATCTTCTTCTTCAAACAAATAAAGGATTTGATCTCCATCTTCATCCATTACGGAGTAAGCTCCTTCTCTTTCTTTACCAGAAATAGTTAGAATAAACATTAAACTAACTCACATGCTTCCTGATAAGTTTCTTGCATTATCTTCTGAATACGAGATTTATCCAAGTCAATTTCTCCCTCCTCAATATACCTATTAAGAATGGACATCGTATCCTCAGATTCAAATGCTTCAAATTCTTTACTTTGTTGAAAGTCAAAATTCTCAACTACTTTAAGTTCTGCCACATTGGAAGAATAAAGCTTATCTACGAATTTTTCAAATTGTTTAAGATCAGATTTTTTACGAACAATTAATTTTACAATCTTATCCTCATATTGTCTAGTATCAAAAGTCTGATAAGGAGTATCCTCATAATAAATTTTAGAAAAAATACTATAAGGATTATTAATAGGAGTATGTTCTAAGGTCTCTGTATCAAAAAGATGAAATCCTCGTGTATCTCCTACATCATTCCAAAACATTTCATAAGGATTTCCCAAATAATAAATGTTCTCTTGATTGGATCGAGTATGAAAATGTCCTGAATATACCTTTTTAAATTTACCAAAACGTTTATAATCAGAACCATGTTCCATTACCACATATTCATTTACTTTAAATCCTTTCAATTCCAAATGTCCCATACAAACAGGAGAATTTGATTTTTTAATCATACTCAAAGTTTTCTCTTCATTCTCTTTATTAATCCAGGGTACCAAAAGAATACTTAAATTATCTACTAGTATAGGAGTAGTTTCGGCATAAATTTTTACATTATCATATTCACGTAATAATAAATCAATTGCATTTATATCATTTGTATTCTTATAATAGGCCGTATGATTACCAACAATAGTATGAACTTCACATCCCATTTCTTTAAGACGATCAAAGTAATGATCCTTGGACCAGGCTAAGGCAGAAAAATCGATACCTTTACGACTGTCGAATGTGTCACCCATATCGATAATCGTAGTAATCCCCTCCTTCTCCAAGGTAGGAAAGAAAATATCCTCATAAAACTTTAAAAAATAATCATGGAATAGTTTAGAATTTTTACGAGCACCAAAGTGCTGGTCTGTAATTATTGCTATTTTCATTTTCCGTTTATTACTAAATTACCCGATAAAGTTATACGAGTATCATTAAATCTATGTGTAGGAACATTATGCATTAGATATGCAGGGAAAGCAACAAAGGTTCCTTCTTTAGGTCTAATCCTTTTCCCACTATCAGTAAAAACAAGAGGAGGATAATACCATTTTGACTTCACAAAATATGCAAAACTATAATCATAAGGTTTATGATCATGAGATTGTGCATAATCACCCTTCTCATAAACATTAGCCCAAAAATTAAGACATTTTATTCTATATCTGTGTCCACTAGACATAGAACCAGGTTGAAAATATTTTTCTATTTCCTCCATAATAAATGCTTTAAGATTTCTAAAAGCAATATTCTCTGGCTCCCAGTCCCATTCAGTATGAATAGATGCTTTCACATTACTATTATCCTGAGGAATAGGATTACAAACTTTTAATAAAGACAAAACTTCACTTTTTACTTTATCAGCAAATTGATATTCGCCTTTAATAACATCTGCTGCGTGTTTAACAGAAATTATTTTCATTAACCACGTAATTTAGAATGAACGTTATCCTTAATTTGATTATAATCTGAATAAGTCGATCCGTCAATCTGATTATTATCATCAAATACTTCTGAATAACCAGACTTTTCAAGAATTTTATTCTTAATTTCTAATTGACGTTTTTCTCTTTGTATTCTGCGGAGAAATGCATAATGTATAATTTGCGTAAAGTAAGCAAAAGGATTTTTGGATTTCTCAGGATCAAAGTTATGTATGTATTGAACGCAATTTTCGATTCCATCAGAGATCATATCCTCCTTAAACATATAGTTTACAAAGTTTGGTTTGAACGATAAATGATTTGCAATCTTTAAAAAACAATCCCCAATATATCGGGGAATAACAGGTTTGGTTTCCCACGTAGTTGATCGATCTGCCTTTTCAGGTTCTCTACCATACTTCTTAATAAAAGTAATCTCGACATTATCTCGATACTCAATTAACGCTGCAAGAAACTCCTTATTGTTAACATAATGTTCCGACCTTTTTCGTCTTCCCATAGTTTTACCGGGAGCAATAGCCATAAGTTTTTATCACTACTATGTAGATAGTATAACATTTCTCAACCCACTTGACAAGTTTCAAAAACCAAGTAGAATAACTCTGTGGGGTTTCGGAAAAAGGTATTAGCTATTAGTATTATCTTTTTTAAAGAGCTTTTCTAAGGAATCTCTTGTTTCATCCACAGTTCCAAGATATCCCATTCTTCTATTAATTTTTAAATTATTTTTTCTATCATTTTCTGTATCTTTAAGATATCTTTTATACATCATAATCATTTCTACATCCACAGACTCAGATAGAGTCAGAACATTATCTATATTAATAATAAACATATCTTCTTTACTAGTTTTCAACCATGGTTCCACTTTATACCCTACTATTCCACCCTTTCCTTTAATTTCTCCAATCATAATAGGATGATGAACAATTAACATAGTTCTATCTTCTTCTTCCGAAGCGGCAACCTTAGCAAATATTTCTTCGCCAGATTTAAATTTTATTGTTGCATAGAAATCATTTTCGATTGACATAGTTTATTTTCCTTTTAATTGTATTGTAATTATTTCATAATTAAAATTTTCTTCGTTGTAGATTTTAATTCTTTCAATGAAATGATTTAAAGTGTAATTTCTTCGTGATCGGTAAGTACAATCATCAGATATATCATATAGGATTGCTTTTACTTTGTTTGTTCCTTTTCTAAGAACTCGTCCAATGCTTTGCAGGTTGCGAATGCGTGATTTACTTGGAGAAGCAAAGATAACATTATGGAGATTTTTAATATTGATACCAGTTGAGAATGTACCGTAGGAGGCAACGATGATTGCATTATTCTCTTTTTCAGTAATCTCTCGAACTAGTTCTCTTTCTTCTGCATCAATACCACCGTGAACAAAGAATACTTTTCGATCAGTTTGTTTATTTGTATTTATTAAATCATATAATACTGCTCCATGTGCTTCCACTCTACTGTATAATATTAGACTATTCCCTTTTAAATCTAATGCAAGATTCTTTATAAAATTATTTCGTTGTTCATGAGTAATTAAATATTCTATTTCATCATGATAAGTTTCAAATTTTTGTGGTGCATGTTTTAATACAATACATTGAATATCTAATTGAGAAAGATGTCCTTGTTTCATCAATTCTTCTGTTTTAGTTACTTTGTATGATGGTCCAAATAGTCCTTCTAACACCCATTTATGGGTCTGTGTGCCGTCTAATGTTCCAGTGAAACCAAATCTATACTTGGCATGATGTAATTTAGTCATTATAGATACTAATGACTTACTTTTAAATAAGTGAGCTTCATCCCCTATAACTACATTATAGTCTTCAAAAAAAGATCTTTCTAATTTATAAACTGATTGCCACGTTGTAATTGTAACTGGCAATTCATTTGTTTTTTCTTTTCCTGCATATATACGGTGACAATATGAATCAGAATCCCAACCATAATCTTCAAAGTCTTTATACATCTGCTCTACAAGAGATGTCGTGGGAACAACTAAAAGAATTTTTTGTTTCTTCGCTACATAATATCTTACAAGAGCGTATATCATCAAAGATTTGCCTGAGGCAGTGGGTGATATCAATAATTTTCTATTATGTCTTAAAGCATCGTATACTCCCTCAATTTGGTATTTCCTTGGAGAATGATTACAAATAGATCGCATATAATCTTTAACACCTTCATATGATATTCCCTCATTCTCTTCATAGGGAGTACCATAATATTCATTATCTACAAATTTATAACTATAATCTTTTCTCTCACAAAAGGAAACAATGCGATCTAATAGACCTACATAGATCCGTTTAGATCTCATATCAAATAAATGTATTTCTCCATTCCAATTCTTATTCCTATATTGAGGCATAAATTTTGCACCCTCTACCTCAAAGGTAAAGTGGTCTCTCAATTCATACTCAATATGAGGTTCTGAATCTATTCTTAAAAATACTTCGTTGGCCTTAGATATTACAACATTGGCCGTTGTGTCAATCACTCAACCCATGCATCTATGGGTATTTATTAACTTATGTCAACCTATTGAAGAATCATCGATAGAGTCAGTATCAGATGCTGCATAATACCAATAATGATTCATAAAACTTTTTATTCCTGGTTCATCCAATGCATTTCTAAGACCACTATCTCGTTTACCCCAATTTCTTGCTGCTGCTTTAATTGAAGGAAACACTTCAGTCATTTGACCACTATCTCTATTAACCCCATAAACTTTCTTCCATAAAGGTCTATTATCTAAAAACTCCCACTTATATCCATAAGCAACAGTATGCTTCCCTTTCCTAGTATCATTAGCAGCTCTTGATATATTACTAGTTCTTCCATTTAAAAATTTTGCTGCTTCGGAAGAAGAAGAAAATATAATTTCTTTCTCTCCAATGGGACGCTTTGCAGTACCTACTCTTAATGGAAGAGATGGAGTAGCTTTTATTTTTCTTTTAAAATGAGTGGTAGTATCATAATCTCCATTCATAAAACCCCATTTTTCTCCTTTCGCCAATTTTTTTTGAAGACCTTTTGACATATTTTCTACCCATTCTTCACTTCTATCAACTTTTTTCATTCCTTCGGATATTCTTTCTTTCGTATCTTCACTAATCTCTCCTCCTTCTCCACCAGGAGTGCAATTATAATGCTGAGGATCTTTATACGTATTAAAAAAATCTATCCAATACTCTTCTCTTTGATTTAATTTTTCAATTTCACAACGTTCAAGTATTTTAACCTTAAAATTCCCAATACCATGTTTCCTAAATGCATTATAAAGAGGTCTTTTAGTAAATCTTTTAGATTCAGCATAATGCAGTTTTAATCTAACTTTTAATGATCTAGATGTTTGTCCCACATACTTATGTCCATTAACTCTATTTTCTATCAAATAAATATACGCCATAAATTACCCTAATCCTGATTGAAATCTCATAAACTCAATTGCATTTTTAATTTGATATGTTCTATTCTGTATCACCTTAAGAATACTTTCAATATATGTAAGCATTGTATCATAATAATCTATCTTTAGACAAGTATTGGAAAGTTTTTCATCTGCATCCAAATACTTCTGCATAGTATCCTTATCTCTTATTTTCTTTCCAAATGGATTGTCAATATAAACTTGCGGGTCTGCTTTCCCACTAAAATACTCATACCGTTCATGACGGATATTTTTTCTTTGCTGCTCTGCTTTCTTTCTTAATAGAAAGATAGTATTATAAAGTTCAAAATATTTTGCATGAAGAGAGGGGATGTTTAATGACTCTTCGTGTAAATTGTCACGATCCATTTTAGAATCTTTTTCCCACATCTCTTGAAGCACTTCAAGAGTTATGCTCATATTATAAAGGGTTATTTTCTAAATCAGTTATGGTGTAGATAGTATACTTGAAACTTACGTCTGCTGTAAAGTACTCGATATCTGTATCAGTTGCATCGAAAGTGACAGTTGAAAGAGAATAAGGGAAGAGATCATTGAAAGCTACCTGAAACTTAGGGACAAGATTACTACTTAATATTTGAAGTGTTCCATCAGAGTATATATCATGACCTGCATTATTTCCAAAATTTGAAGGCATTTCTGCATCATCTTCCAATTCAGCAAATTCGGATAAACTCTCTGGAAAACCTAATCCACGAATCCAATTTTGAATCTCCATATAATTTTTTAAATCTTCATCTACTAAGAAGCGAAGACTTAAATCACCAAATTGGATTTTATCACCAGGGGTTGGAATATTTTTTAAATAAGTAGGTTGCTCTGCTATTCCTAAATCTAAGGAAGGAATATTTGCTTCATTACAAAAGAATGCAACAGCAGGACTTCTTTTCAACCCAAATTTAAACCCAATAGGAGATAAGAAATTCCTATTAATAATCGGTGATTCTTTTGCACCAACTTTATATGGTCTTTTTCTAGTTGCCATTAGTTCTCGTCTCTATTCATCTGTTCTTCAAGTTTTGCTTTGGCAGCTTTTACACCAGCAAGTCTCTCTTCCAGAGTATCTTCCCAACGTGTATACATTTTTAATTTCCATTGTTGACGGTCTTCTCGACTCATCTTATTTTTACAAAACATGGTAGAAAGCAGGTCTCCTTATTTATTTAGGGTTCGTTGAGTAAAATCGATCCCTTCCATATGATCATATTCATGTTGAAATACTCTGGCAACAAATCCTTCTAATCTTCTTTTAAAACTATTTTTCCCTTCATCTTCATACTTTACGATGATAGAATCAGGTCTAGGTATTTCTAAAAATAAATCTGGATATGATAAACATCCTTCTTCCATTATAACTTGTTTCTTAGATTCTTTTATAATTTTAGGATTAAAACAGGTAATAGTTTCTTGCGATTCTATATCAATCATCATTACAAATACTCTTTCATTTATACCTATTTGGTTAGCAGAAAGTCCTACTCCATTATGATGAAACATATTTTCATTCAAAGTATAAGACAACTTTGAACGATCTAAATCATAACTACATCCTTTGATCTTGTGATGTAATAACGGATCTTCGGATGGTATTAAAGGTTTTAACATCTTAATATTTAGGTGGTAGGTTCCTATCGCCGCTACTCCTGAACCTACCAAAGGGGAGTACCGCAGTCCAGGTAGCGACCTTGACTAGTATATTATAGCATAAAAAAAAGAGACCCGAAAGGGTCTCTTTGGTGTAAGAGGATATATATCCTTCTATCTTACATAAGGTTCTTAACAGCAACACGTCTGTAATAACGGTTGGAGTTAACAGTAAGAACGCCAAGTCCTTGAGTTGTACCTTGTGAGAATGGGTTAGCAACCATACCATAACGAGTCTTAAACCCGATTTTTGGTTGGAAGGTGTTCTCGCCCACTGCCCTGACCATTTGGAGAGGAACATAAGGACAATAGAACAGTCCAGCGTCATAAGGTGAAGAACCTTTATAACCACAAACATAGTACTGGTTACCACCAGCAGTGGCAGCATTACCACCAGAAGTTAGGTTTGCAGCATAAGGGTCAATGTAGACCTTGTACTTACCTTGCAGAGTTCCTGCAAATGTGTTACCAGTGTCGTTAACATTGAGGTTAGCGTTAAGCGCAGGTGTATAATCAAGTACACCAGCCATTGTAAGGGCGGAAGCAACGTCTGCAGAGCAGAGGATGATGTTACCCTTTCCACGACGAGTTCTTTGTGCAATTGCGTTAGCATCTCGCTCGATCTGGAAGATAAGTCCCTTGAACTTCTCAACTGACCATCTACCATTGGAGTCAATGTCGAGGTCAAACACACCAGCAGTAGCGGTGTTAGAAACAGCACCCTGTTCAGCAACCTTGTAGATAGTTCTGATAACTTCGCGGTTAATTTCAGCGAGGATTTCAGTACTAAGGATGTTAGCAAGTTCTGCTTCTGCGTTAAGACCATGAATTGCTTTAAGGTCTTGAGCGAGTTCTAATGAGTACTCAGCTTTTAGCGCACGAGACTTCGCAGTAACAGTGACTTTCTCGATTGAGAATGCCATCTGGTTGAACTGAGTGGCAGTACCAGTACCTAGCTTTTCAGCAGTACCAGTGTTCATACCTTCACCGACGTTGTAAACAGTGTCGATGTCACCAGTTGGATATGATGATGTTGGGTTCAAGATAGCAGGGTTAGTACCACGCTGTGAAGTTGTACCCAAACCAGTGGATCCACTAACAAAGTCTGTTGCACCCAATCCAGAGTTCTGACCAGAGAATGCAGAATCTACTTCGTTGTAGAAGGTCTCTGTTCCAGACTGACTGGAGTAGCGTGAACGCATTGCGAAAATAAGTCCAGTAGGACCGGACATTGGTTGAACGCCAGCAACGTCGTATGCCACCAAGTTAGGCATTGCGCGACGAATAAGGCTGATCAATACTGGGTCGAAACCAGCAACAGGACCACCGGCGGCGGCTCCAGAACTATATCCAGCAGATGCTACTGTTGAATTAGTGTTGTTGGTTGGCTGCTCAGTAAGCATTGAAGTCCCAGATTCAAAGGACTGTTGCTCACGGAGGAATTTTTCTTGGTTTTCTAGCAGGACAGCGGTAACGGCTCTCTTATGAGAATCTTCGATTTTATCAGCTCCCTCATGATCGAGGAGAGGAGCCCACTTTTCCTGCAATTGTTCTGATTGGAACATTTGCGATTTACCTTTTAAAGTTTAAGTTTGATTTAATTAAAAATTCAATTATTTGCTAATCATAGACATTGATTTTAGGTATGCAGCCATGGAACCTGAATGTGTTTCAGGTGTAGCTTCCATTCCCTCTGAGAGTGTCTCTGTCTTAGCAGTCGTTGGTATAACTTTTCCAGGGAAATAAGATTCTCTTAAAGTAACCAACTTTTCACGATATTCTGATTCACTTTCAAACTCCACACTTTCGGAAAGTGAGGCGAGCTTTTCTCTCTGAGTGTCTGCAAGACCCTCAGAAACTTGATCGAAAATTCCTTCAGCTTGTGACTCACCGAGTCGCTTGTTGAGGGAAACATTCTTCTCAATTTGCTCATTGAGCTTGGTTTCCATATCATCTAGTTTTTCTACCATACTCTCAAGTACATCATATTTTTCTTCAGGGATTGATACATAATGTTCTTCAAAAAGACCTTTTAGACCAGTCATAAAGGACTCAGTGAGTTCTTCTTTAAGACCAGATTCTACTGCGAGTTGGTTCTCAGTGAACCATTCGTCAGCAACATACTCAAGATAGGAATCAACACGCTCATTAAGTGCGCCCTTGATTTCCTCAACTTCCTCGATGAGTCTCTTATCGTACTCAGCAGTAAGAACTTCCTTGATTTGTACAACCTTACCTTTAACAGCGGCTTCTAGGATAGTCTTTGCCTTTTCTTTGAACTCTTCGGAAAGTTCTTCACCTTCTACAAGAGCTTTAACATCTTCTTCGATGCTGATCTCTTCGTAATCAGGTGCTTCTGCAACAACTTCATCAGTTGCTACTTCTTCAACTACTTCCTCTTCGGATACTACTTCATCAGTAGTTACCTGATCTTCTTCGATTACCTCATCGGTAACTTCGGCATCCTCAGGTATCTTAACAGGAGTTGCACTTTTACCAGGTGCTTCTGCTTTCGCAGCTCCTTTATTAACAATGTCTCTAACTTGCTTAAGTGATCCACCTGCTGGTTTCAACTTAGCGGAATCGTTAGTAGGACTGTAATTATCAGGTGTAGGTCCACCTAGATCCTCTACCTGTGCTTGATTGCCAGGTGTTGAGACACCAGATGCATTGCTACCTGCTTTTGGAAGTGCTTCGTCTCCTGCTGCTGCGTTTGCATTAACGGCAGTTTTGGATTGCACAGTGCCTACTTCCATTTCCTGTAATTGTTTGTCACTAGACATTTGTTAATACTCCGAATTGATCTGTAGTTAAAATCTATATTTATTTATAAAGTTGATGTTTACAATGAGTTAATAAACTCATTAAACAAATTTAATTTATGCTCTTCGAGTGCTTTTTGCTCTACCAGAGTGTCAATTTTTTTCTTAGTTTGAGAAGCAAGTTGCTCACGGAAAGTGTTTCCTTCCCATACCCACTCCTTACCTTCCATGATACCTTCAACGAAAGCATCAGGTGCTGATGGATCTGCAACGATATCAGCAGCAGTTGCCAACATGAAGTCATCACCAACAACATTAAATCCTTCTTTGGTTGGTTTCAATGAACCAATGCCACGAGAAGAAACGCCCAGTTTAACACCTTCCTTAATAAGTGAAGATGCAATTGAACCCATTGGTGTGTCGAGAATTTTCGCTCTACCAATGAAATTAGAACCGTGCTCTTTTAAAGAGACGATTTTATGCGAAACCCTATCAAGATTCACAGTTGGACTATCGGGATGACCCAATTCTCCAAGTGCTCTACCAGATTGAACATTGGACTCGTTATAACGTCCAACTTCTTTACGTAAAGTCTCAATAGGATACATACGACCATTTCTGTTCGTAATGTTTCCTTGAAGGAAAATACCTTCGATATAAAGATTCTGCTTACCAGACTTTAATTTCTCGGTGATAAACTTAACAGATTCAATTTCTTCTCTAATGAGTTTCATTGGAAATTAACCCCCAGTAATTTGAACTTGTTGACAATGAACAAAACCTTCACCAGCAGCAGTTCCTTTAAGAGCAGCTGCTCTCCAACATGAAACTAATCGTGCATTACTTGATATACTAGTTTGAATTAAACTACTATTAGTATTAACGATAATTTCTACATTATATGGATATTCGTTATTAGGAAAATTAGCACGAGTATTAATCGACGATACCGTTGTAATTCCGCACAGATTTTTCCAATAAGGATCAGATGTATCTGTATCACAATCCGTTAGCATCACTGTTTGTCCTGGAACAAATTGTGATCCTTGACCTTCTGCCACTCTAAATGCAGTGGTAGTTCCAGTAGTTACTCCGACAACAGGTTGAGACCTTACTTGTCCAATAGAAAATACTGAGGGAACATCCCTTACTGCTAAAAAATCAGCAGTTGTTGCTGCCATATTAGGTGCAGTTGCAATAGCGACGTGAGCATGACTAGCTCCCACTGCTACCACTCTTATATAAGGAGTTTGTTGAGTGGTCGCTACAGAAACTGTATTAGCAGTATCTACTCTAATGTTAGGACCAACCGGATTTATAACGGCCATTATGGATACAAATTCATTGTCTTATTTATTTATAATTACTCTTCGGCCTGTGTATCTTGTGCAGCAGCAGTTTCACCACTAATTGCAGCCGCTGCATTAGCAACCGCAGCAGTAGCAGCTTGTTGGTCACCAAAAGAAGCTTGTGCTACTTCGGGACGATATGTATCAACTTTCTCCGCAGACTTTGCAAAAAGCATATCTTTGATTTTATCACTTATATCAGATGGTGATTGATCAGCAATAATCATATCCATTAATTCTTGTTGCACATCATTAGCTACTTCATCAGCAGTTTCTTGATCCGCATTCATTTCAGTTTCAGTATCAGGCATTGTATTAAATGTGAGTAATCGTTAATATTTATGTATCATTCCCACTAGGGGTAGAGTCATTACTAGATGCATCTACGTCATGATGGGTATAATTATAATCAGTAATCATAGCAAATAAACGTCCTTTATACCAATCGACGAATTCCATTTCTTCTTTTGGTCTATCAGGTTCCCCTTGCCAAACAGTTTTATAATTATCAAGAGAACTGTATATCATACGTACTTCTCTTATATTAAATCTTTGTTCAGCCCACCACTCCATGTCATCAGAATCTCGGCGGAAATCATAATCATCTTTCTTTCCACCGAGTCCCATCAAATTTCTCCGCCTTTTGGTTTAACCAAATTAGCGTCAGATTGTGCAACAGAAGTATCAACTGCCATAGATCTTAAAGCAGCATCGGGTTCAGCTTCAGTAGCACCAAGTTGAGTTGGATCTACTGGTCTCATTCCACCACTACCTTCTGGATCCAACATCATATCCTGTTCAATTGCAGCAGGATCTGGAATAATACCATCCTTAATTTCTTTCTTAATCAACTTATCCTGTTCAAGAATTTCATCATCAGATTGACGTAATACCTTACGACGTACCCAATCCTGAGAATAATACTTACCAATATATGGTTCAGTAGTTGCAAGCAATGCTAATCTTTCATTTTGAAGTTCTGCTTCCTTTAATTCTGTGAAATGATTGTCATATAAAAAGTCATATTGTATATGCTCACGCATTGTTTCCCAATCTTCTGGGGTGACAATATTCTTTAAAATTAACTGAGTTTTAAGTAAATCATTAAACATTCCCGCAAATCTTTTACGTAAACGTGCAACAAACTTACTAAATTTAACCTCATCTCTTAGTATCTCTGAGGATCTTCCCAGATTAAATCCTCCGTCTCCCTCCATTCTTGATGGGGGTACGTTGAGCGACCTATATAATTTCTTTTTGAAGTACTCAATATCCGTGATTTCACCAAGGTTTTGACCTCCTGGTAAAGTAGAAATTTCAGTTCCACGACCTCCTTCCCTTCTAGGGAGCCAGAAATCTTCAAGCATTGCCATGTACTTCTTGTCATCGCGAACCTCCCCAGTAGCAGCATCGTAAACAAGTTTGTTACGATATCTCATCATAACATCTCTTAAATACTGTTCTGCTTTTACTTTTGGAAGATTACCTACATCAATATAAAAAATTCTACGTTCAGGAGCACGAGATAAACGATATATTACTAGGGAATCCTCAATCATTCTTAATTGATTGAGTGATTTAATTGCTTTATGAAGATATGAAAGTACTGATCCTTTATTTCTATCTACTAAACCAGAGGTACAATATGCAATAGAATCTTTGGTCATTTTGATTCCAGCCATTCCACCCATAGATGAAGGACTACCTACGGGATACATTGCCTTAGGATTGTAGATAAAGAATTCATCCATTTCTGGGAATTCAAAATCCTCTGGGTTATCACTGCGAGGAACGAGTGCCATCCCCATTTTATCCTTTTCATCCTTTCTTTGTTTTCTTACATAACGCATTTTCATTGCGTCAATATAACGCAACTCTTCAATACCAAGATGAGGATTCTTTAAATCAATTACTTTATGGTAATATAATCTACCATCAATATACCAATTCCTATAAATTTCATGTGCTTTCGAGTCAAAATCTAATAATTCTTTAATATATTTAAATTCATCTCTAATCTTTTTTTTAATACCATCACTAGCATTAAGATTTGAAAGTTCTATTTCTACGGGACTATCATGACTATCTGCTACAATTGCTTCATTTACAATATCTTCAATTGCACTATCACACTCTGGATGAAGTGCCATTTCTCGATAGCGTTTAATAAGTTCAAATTCAGTTCTATAAACACCTTCAATGTCAACATAAGAACCAAAAAAACCACTACTCAAATAATGCTCTACCCCGTCCGCATCAGTTGGCGGAACGGGGGAAATAGCGTCTTTTGGTAGTTGATCGGTATCCTCTATCGAGAACCCAAATAACTTAGCCATAATTTATTCCAAGGATTTTAGACTATACTAATATTTAGTTAGTCTAATTATAGCACATTATCTAGTTATGTGGGAAGAGTTGAACCAGTATTTGCTTCATATCTAATATTAATAGATTGTACTGCAAATTCTACATCAAATTCTTCAAGAGTATCACCTGTATCATATGAAAGTGCAATATCACCAACAGTTACAGGCCAAATATCTACAAATTGATATGCTGCCAATACCTTACGGTCCTCGGTAGCAAGAGTAGTAGTTTTGGAAACTGTATCCTTTCCTCTACCTAATTGCTTGACATATCCTTGTCTCATATAAGAATCGGGATCAGTAACACCAGTATTAGTATCGAGCTGTAAAATACCTTCACTCCATTTTTCCATTGCTCTTCTAATATCAAAGGCAGCATCATTAATAACAGTGATTGACCAGTTATCAATCGTTCTGTCTCCTGAAACTTTAAAATTACGACCTCTAAATGGAACATCAATTGCTGCTATATTCTGAGCAGGTAGTCCCGTTGCTTTACATAAGAAATTTAAATTACCCTGAGCATTGGTATCCCCATTCCAATTTAAAGCAAATGGAACATCGGGTATATCAACCTCGAATAAATTGGGTCTTGCACCGCCTCCTGCGAGGCGAGATTTAAATTCTGAAATCGTTTTTACGGCCATTGTCTTTTGATCCTCCTGTTGTTATTTAGATTTAATGGTTAAACTCTTCCAGCCACTTCCTCGAAGCTAACACCTGTACGTGTAGCAACAAAGGTTAAGGTGACGTAGTTGATAGACTTCGCAGGCTTCAGGAAGATGTCTGCGCGGAATTCATTATTATCAATAACATCAGGAGTGTTATTTGTAGTATCACAAACAACTAAGAATCCATAGATTCCTCTCTTTGCCTGAATATCACGAAGGTAAGGTTCAACAATGTTACGGAAGTTTGCTCTTGTAATCTCATCATTGAGTTCAAAGAGTTGTGCTTCTGCTGCTTTCTCCAATGCTTGCTCAACTGTGAGGAACAAGCGACGAACGTTAATTCTATCGAATGCAGATGCATAACCAAGTCCAGTCTTATCACCAAAGAGAAGTGTTCCTGTTCCAGGTTGAGTTACAACTGAATTAACTCTTTGTGGATAGAGAAGATCTCTTTGTGCTTTGTCTGGGTTATATGCAAGTTTAACGGCGTTGTTAAGTATACCACGCTGTTGACCCGCAGGTGAGAACCAAGGATATGCATTAATCCCAGTTCTACATGTTAGTCCAGCAATATCACCGTTAGCGGGAATATAGCGGAACTTGTTATTAAAGCGATCATAAGTGTACTTATAACCACTATCAAATACAGCATAAGAAGAAGAACTTAATGCACTGAAGTAATCAATAAGATTATTGGTTTGAGTATCAGAGTTAGTAACACCAACTACGTCTGCTCTGTGTGGTCCAACGAAAGCAACACAATCCTTTCTTTCTTGTGCAAGAGAAATGACTTTATTTGCTTTTGCTTGTGATTCTGCCTTCGTAGACATTCCTGGACCCATAATGATATAATCAACATCTTCTTTATCCTTATTGGATATCTTATTATAAGATGTCATCAAATCTCCAAGAGATGCAGTGTATCCACCGAATGTTGTTCCACCACCAATATTAGCAGTAGAATAATCATCACCACCATTAAGAGTATATGCTACTCTACCAATTGCGTTAAATGTAACACCTTGTGCATCTAATCCCCATGAACCCCCTGCTGTTGTAACAGGAGTAGTTGCAGTTACAGCAGTATTAAATCCTGTTGCTTGTGGAGCAGTATTCCAGTAACTAGAAGCAGTTTCACCAGGATTACCACCTGCGTAAATATATGATGAATTATCAGCCAAATACTGTTCGTACCAAATCTTCTGAGGAGAATTAACAGCAGAAACTGCATCCAGTGCCTTGGAAAGATCTATATGCTTTTCAAGAAGTTGTCCTTGGATACCACTTATTCTACCGTCGTCATCAACAACAGCAACGTGTAATGTATCATTATAAGAATTTCTATCACGACACCACTGACTTGTAACAGGTTTTGGTGCAATAGACTTCCAATAAACTGTAGAATTAGTAAGTCCTAATGTTTGTTGATTATACCAATCCTGAATACCTGTTCCATTATTGATAGAAGAATCGCTAAGTTGATATCCATCAACTGAACCAGAGGCATTTCCTAATGCTCTTGTCTTACCATCAGCATCAGTAAACCATATGTAAGATCCTGTTGTAAATGCAGCACCTACATTTCCTTCTGCATAATCAATAAGAGTTGTAGTAGTACCACCACCAACTGTTTCTACACGACAATTGATCTTAACATCAATTATACTGTTACCAGCATTAGACGTATCAGTCGTCATACCAGTAATAATTCCTTTTAGATAACCTGTAAATGCATTAGCAGTACCAACACCTGCTATTGTATATCCTGCTATATTTGAAGTAACAGCAACACCAATAGTAGCACCTGCACCTGCTAAGTTGGTAGTATTAATACCAAGTTGTTGATCGGCATAATCATCAATAAAGCAAACCTTTAATCCATTAGACCAAGAACCAGGGTTCTTAGCAGCATATTGGAAATTAGATGCATCAGAATGATTAAGCATGTAATCATCATAATTATCAATTCTACCACTACCCGTCATGGATACCGTAGAAGCAGCAATACCTGCGTTAGCATTAGAAAGGAAAGGACCTCCTGTCCTTACTATCTTAATAACACCTCCATATGTTAGGAAAGAAGAAGCGGTCATCCAATACTCATATTGAGCATCTTGTGACTGTGGCTTACCAAATACATCTATAAGCTCTTGTTCTGTATTAACTTCTGTTGGTTCATCAACAGGACCTTTAACGAAAGGGCCTGCAATCGCACCAATATTATCTAATACGTTTTCAGCTCTTCCTACTGTTAGGTCAACCTCCCTTACCAGTACTCCAGGAGATAATTGTGGAGTTGCCATGTTTTTTCCTAATTTC
>VTLG01000804.1_pt1 | contig 30762 bp, 50 predicted proteins | sample 4694571 | NCBI WGS metagenome assembly VTLG01 (sample SAMN12604809, study PRJNA352737) | marine metagenome | biome: ENVO:00000447; feature: ENVO:00000209|ENVO:00000569|ENVO:01000036; material: ENVO:00002151; isolation source: viral sequences binned using virsorter ...
CAGGCTATGATTATGATTTAGATGACCAAAAATCATTACTTGTATCAAGCACATTAGCAGGTATTTTAGAATATAGTATGGGTGGAACTATACCAATATTATTTCAATATTCAAGTGATAACAATGCACCTGATAATTTTGCACTTGTTAAAATAGATTCAAAATCTGTGAAAATAACTCAACAATCTGCAGGGTTATATAAAGTAAATTTAAAATTAAGAGAAGTATGGTAATTTATTCCTCAACACCCCCGTAGTATGCTTTCCACTTACTGATGACAGCTAAAAAGGGCAGGTTTGGTTCACCTGCCTTTTTTTATTGCTAAAATACGAATCTACAGACAGGTTTTTAAGTAATTGTGAAACTTTTGGGGGTAAATTATACCTTCCTTCCTTCCTTTTTTTATATATTTTATATAGTTGTAAACTTTTTGTTTGCATATATATCAAAATAGTATTAGATTTAAGTGTGCATATTAATAATAAAACAAAGGAGTTAAGAGTTATGAAAAATCAAAATACAATAGTAACATTTCAATTAATAAGAGAAGCAATCGATAAACATAGGCTTTTTTCTGAATTGCCTGTTGGGTTTATTATAAGAGAAACAAAAAAGTTTCTTGAAAAACTTGCTTTAGAGGCTTTAAAACAATCAGAGGAGGTTGCATAGATGGCTGATGTAAACGAACATTTTGAAGATTGTTTTAATTGTGAAGAATCTAATAGCCTTTATGTTAAATCATTAATTGATTTTGATAGTGGTGAACTGATTAAATATATCTATCAAGAATGTAAACATTGTGGCTTTAATCAAGAATCATAAAGGAGGTTGCATAGATGAAATATACAGTTAGAGTTACTGAAGTTTATGAATTAGAAAGAGAATATTATATTGATGCAGATAATAAAAAACAAGCAAAGCAAATTGCTAAAGATGGTGCTTGGTATGATGCTTCCGATGTAGGTGGTGAATTCTTTATGACAAAAATCAAAATTAATGAAGTTATTAAGGAGGTTGCATAGTGTGTGAACATAAAAATACTGAATGGATACCATCAGAGCCTGAAATAAATGTTCAGGAAGATAATATATGTTTGGATTGTGGGGAGTCGGTTGATTTTCCACAACCTGATTGGGATTTAATTATTAAGGAGATAAAATGAATAAAAGTAAAATTATATTAAGAAATGATGTTGCTAAAAAAAGAAAGAAATTAGGCAAGGTCAAAGATTTATTTGATGATATTGATGATTCAATGATGTATGAATTTGAGATGGCTTTTAATACTATAAAAGATCATAAAGAAATGGTTGATAATAAAAAGAACAATGCTTAACAAGATTCAAAAGAGGTTGGAGGAACTTGATAGAACTCCTGCTTGGCTCTGCCGACAAGCAGGGGTTCATCGAAGTAGTTATACTCTTGTAAAAAATGGTCACAGAAAATTAGGTAAAAATTTAGAAAACAAATTTATTAAAGTATTAGGGTTGGATGAAAAACCCTATAAAAAACGAACCAAAGGAGAAAAATGAATATAAAAGAACTACAAAAGAAGTATCAGTTGGAAAAGGATGATTTTTGGCATCATCAACAATCAAATCAATGGATTATAACCCATAATGCAGTTGAAAAAATTGCTAATATTGAAGGTGTTGAATTAATTGATATAAAGGTGTTGAATAGTGAAATAGATTTTGTTAGGTTTTTAGTAACAATGAAACTTGCAGATAAAACAATATCATCTATTGGTGAAGCTGCCCAAAGTAATTGCTTTTCAAAATATAAAGGTGCTATGGCTGAAAAAAGAGGTATTGATAGATGTGTATTAAAATTAATCAATGCTTATGAATATGGAATATCATCAGAAGTTGAAGCAGATGATTTTGCAAAGCCAACATATTATCAAAAGAATGATAGCCATCTTGAAAAGTTTGATAGCTTACTGCAAGATTCATATTTTGATGGTAAAAGAAAAGATGTAAAAGATCAATGGTTGAAAGTTAAAACATTGAGCCAAACAGAACTATTTTTAAAACAAATGCAATCAAGAATAGAAAACCAGGAGAAAGAAAACAATGAAAATCAGTAGAATGAAAAAAGGTGATTGGGGTAAAATTAAAGCATTTTTTGATTTAGAAACATCAGATGGCTTTACAATAAAAGGCTTTAAGTTGGTTGATGGAAATGATGGAATGTTTGTAGGGTTTCCAAGTCAAAAAAATAATGATGATGAATATTATGATACAGTATGGGCTGATAAGGATGTTAAAATGGAAGTGAACACAAAGGCTTTATCAGAATATGGTTTATCAGAATCAGAATCAGATAAAGATATACCATTCTAATGAGATACAGGGCTGAACTATTTGTGGATGTATGGGCAGATAATAAAGAGGAAGCTGAAATGTTGGTAGATATAATAACATTGAGTTTACCAAATTCATTTCAGGGGAGTATATCTGAACTACCACACGGTTCTAAAATCTCATTGAATAAAAAAGAGCCTAAATGCTCTTAACTCTAAACGCACACAGCAGGGGGGTTTTTGATTTTTCCCCCCTGCTAAATTTATAAGGGGTATTAATATTGAAAGATGCTTATTATTTTTCACACGATTCAAATGCAAGGAATGACCAAAGGTTGATGAAGGTCAGAATGAAATATGGTATGGAAGGCTATGGTATTTATTTTGGAATAATAGAAATTTTAAGGGAACAAAAAGATTATATTTTAACTTTTAATGATATAGATAGCATATCATTTGATTTAAGAGTAGATAAAGAAAAAATAGAAGATGTTATACAAAATTATGATTTATTTAAAATTGAAGGGCATACAATGTTTTATTCTAAATCACTTAAAAGAAGATTAGAATGTATGGATGAAAAGAAGAAAAAAAGACAAGAAGCAGGGCGATTAGGTGGTATTGCTTCAGGAAAGCTAAAGCAAAAAAGAACCAATGCTAAAGGACTAAACAAAACTAAACTAAAAGAAACTAAAGTAAATAATATAAAAGATAAGGATGCAAAGTTCAAAAAACAAGTTTTTGAATTTGCTTTTACATCAAGTGGTAAACCTTTATACAATCAAGAAGTATTAAATGATTTTTATAATTATTGGTCAGAACCTAATAAAAGCAATACTAAAATGAAATTTGAATTACAGCAAACATTTGATATAGGTAGAAGATTAGTAACTTGGTCAAAAAATGATTTTGGTAATAAATCAAATGGTGTTAAAAAGCAGAATAATTTTAAAATGCCTGATGGTAGGAATTATTTAGCATATTGCAGTAAATGTTTTAAATCAGATTTTTATGATCCTTATAATTTCAATCCTGAAATAATTGAATCAAGATGTTGCAATACTGCAATTTTAAATGAAAGACCAGCTAAAGGAGATACAAATGAATTGTTGGCATTGTAACACAGAATTAAAATGGTATGGAGATGAGGAGTTTGATGATTATAAAATAATAGTGACCAATTTAGATTGTCCTAAATGCCCTACATCAGTAGAAGTATATTATAATATAGATGAGAAGATAATTATAAACAAGGAGATATAAATAAAGTGCCTGGTTTTTTTATATTCCTGATTGGGTGTTGGGTTGGTGTATTTTATGGAATATTAATAGTAGCTTTATTAAAAAGGAGTAATGATATTGAAGATAACGAATAAAATGGTAAAGTATTGGCTTAATAATACAGGAGAAGCTGAAACTGTTATAGATTTTAAAGATATAGCAAATGGTGAATATAAACCATCAATGCTTAAACAGGATATAATACAAACTTGGAATAATAAATTAGATGAATAATATCCATATCCTATTAAAAAATGGTAAACTCCACAGGTGGCATAGGTAATATGGATAAGAGGGGAGTTAGTCGGATACTCCCCTCACAAAATTAAATAAGGAATAAAATGAACCAAATATTAGAAAAACAACAAGATAGAGATAATGAGCACAGCATATGTTTAGAGATAAAAAAATATTTATCTAATAATATTAAAATAACACCGTCATTACCATATCATTATATAATTGATAGGGCTTTATTGTTAAATGATATTGTAAAGGCTTGGGTGGAAATTAAATGTATTAATTATGATCTTGTAACTTTACCTGTTTATTATATTTCATTACATAAAATTAAAGTGGGCATTGATTGGTCTGAAATGACTAATACACCTTTTTTCATTATTGTTAAATTCAAAGATGGAATTAAATATACAGAAATTAATAAAAAATGTTTAGATGAATACTCAATAACTTGGGGTGGATGGAAAAATCCAAGAAGGGGGAATGATAAGGAATTATTGTTAAACATTCCTGTTGATAGGCTTTATAGATTAGATATGTTAAAAGAAAGGATAAGATGATTAAAAAATGAAAACAGAAAAACAATATAGTGAATTAATGACTTCTATTAAATACGGAACATCAAAAGTTAAGAAAAAGATGTGGAATCTTGCTGAATATTATAATTATATGGCTGATTTTTTTGATTATATAGAATTACCAAAAGATGCAATAGAACACAGGGAATTGGCAAACAAATGGGAAAAAGACAATTGTACAGAATTAGATGATTAGTTTCATAATATCAGGAAAGCCAATAGCATTGAAAAGGCATAGAGTAGCAAAAAATGGTAGAATGTATGATCCTAATTACAAAGATAAAAAGAATACTATGCTTAAAATAGCCAAGTTTAAGCCAAAATACCCCCTTAAAGGCGATATTATGTTAAAGTTGATATTTACTATGCCTTATAAGAAATATCATTACAGGACAGGTAAATTTAAATATTTATTAAAAGATAATGTACCTGAATATGTAGCAAAAAGACCTGATCTTGATAATTATTGTAAATATATAATGGATGTTTTGCAACCTGGTTTTTATAAAGATGATAGCCAGGTAGTAAAATTACAAGCTGAAAAAGTATATGGTATTAAAGGTGAAACTGAAATAATAATAGAGGAAATATGAAAATATTAAATTTATATGCTGGAATCGGTGGTAATAGAAAATTATGGGATGGAGATATTGAGGTAACAGCAGTTGAATTAAACCCTGATATTGCTAAAATATATCAAGATTTCTTTCCTGATGATAAAGTTATAGTAGCAGATGCACATAAGTATTTATTAGATCATTTTGAAGAATATGATTTTATATGGTCATCACCACCCTGCCCAAGCCATAGCAGAGTAAGAAAGGCAAACTTAAAACAAAACAATCCAATATATCCAAATATGATGTTGTATGAAGAAATATTATTACTACAAGGATACTTTAAAAGAAGATGGGTTGTAGAAAATGTTATTAGTTGGTATGATCCATTAATTAAACCTTATACCTACAATAAACATTATTATTGGAGTAATTTTTTTATTGCAGGAGTTAAAAATACTACTCGTGGTATTTCTAATGATTATAAAACTTTTGATATTAGTAAAAAATTAAATATTGATATATCAAATTATAAAGGTATTAATAAAACATTGGCTTTAAGAAATTGTGTAGAACCTCAAGATGGACTTCATATATTTAATTTAGCTATGGAGGTAGATTCAAAATTAAATACAGAACAATACAGTTTATTTTAATTCCATAAACAATTTATTTTAATAATACAAGTATTTTATATAAATTAACTCCCAAAATTATGGGAAAATATGGAACATAAAATAATTAGCAAAGATATTGACAGTTTAATCTTTGCAGAATATAATCCAAGACAGCTTACCAAAGAACAATACAAGCACCTGAAAGATTCAATAGATAGATTTGGGCTTGTTGATCCAATAATAGTTAATAAGAATAAAGATAGAAAGAATATTATAGTTGGTGGTCATCAAAGGGTGAAGGTGGCTAAAGATATGAATATTAAAGAAGTTCCTGTGCTTGAAGTAGATTTAACTTATGATAGGGAAAGAGAATTAAATGTTAGGTTGAATAAAAATACAGGTGAATGGGATTATGATGTTTTGATAAATAATTTTGAAGAAGATATTTTAAAGGATGTAGGTTGGTCAGATTTAGAAATTGATAATTTAAAAGGGTTTATGCCTGATGAGGCAGATTGGGCTGATGCTTTTGATAAAGAAACTGTTCCAAAAGAATTGAGTGGATTAAAACAATGTACTTTCATTTTAAAAGAAGAACAGGTGACGGAAATATTAAAAAAATTAGAAACAATAGATAAAGATAAAAATATTGCTCTATATAAAATGATAATGGATAAATGATAATAAGACCAATATCTAAAAAAGAGGCTGTTGATTACTGCAAATTGCACCCTCACGCACCAAGTGTTCCTAATAGTAGTAAATATTATATAGCAGCATTTAATGGTGTTAATTTTTTAGGATTAGCTGTTTGGGGTTGGGGTATTGTCCCTGCACAAACACCAAAAAAATTATTTGGTAAAGGGATGACAAGTGATTATTTAGAATTAAGTAGATTTTTTGTAGTAGATGGGGCAAAAAAAAATAGTGCAAGTAAATTTTTAAATTTGACAGCAAAATTAATTAAAAAGTATGATAAAAAAGTTAAATATTTATATACTTATGCAGCAGGGTTTCAGGGATTGATAGGAACAATATATCAGGCAGCAGGATATAAATATATCGGAACAATAACCTGCAAGTTTCCGTATATAGAAGGAGTTGGATTGGTTCATCCTATATCACTATATCATAGATATAAAAAAACATCACCAAAATATCTAAAAAAAATATTTGGAGATAAATATTCAGTTTTAAGTGGTTTAAATTTTTGTTATATAAAGTTCTTATGTAATAAAAAGGAAGAGAAAGAATTGATGAATAGTGCGAAGTTTGAAATTTTAAAATATCCAAGTAAAACAGATTTAAAAATATGGGACGAAAATGGTTCTTATATTGACCCTTTGGTTGCAAAAGAAATACCAATAGTTAAATTAAAATCAAAGATTGTGCATTGATGGTGTATGTAGTAACACATTATATAATCCAATATAAAGAAGGAGGTGCAAGTCCTACCTCAATGCTCCATTTAAATTATGGCAAGACCTAAAAAATATAATATAGATACAGAACAAGTAGAAAAGTTAGCATCATTTGGTTGTAGCAATACTGAAATAGCTTCTTTTTTTGGTTGCAGTAAAGATTTAATCAGTAAAAGTTATTCCACAAATATAGCAAAAGGAAAAGACAAGGGAAAAATAAGATTAAGACAGTTGCTTTGGAAATCAGCAGAAAGAGGAAATGTTGCTATGCAGATATGGTTAAGTAAGCAGTATTTAGGAATGGCAGATAAGCAAGAAATAACAACTACTGATTTACCTGAAGGATTTATTATTGAAGAAATTTAAATTATTTAAGCACCAAAAGCAATTTTTAAAAAGTGAGAAAAAACACCCTTTCTTGTTAGGGGGATATGGTTCAGGAAAGACTTATGGTTTTGCTTTGATGGCTCTAAAACAATGTTCTCTAAATGCAGGTAAAACAATACTACTTGCAGAGCCAACTTATCCAATGATTAGAGATGTATTACAGCCAACATTTGAATTAGTATTAAGACAGGCAGGTTTTGATTATGAATATACAGCAACATCTACTAAATACAGAGTGTATTGGAAGAATGGGTGGTGCGATGTTATTATGAGAAGTGCAGAGAATTATCAAAGATGGGCAGGTCTTAATTTAGCTGCAGGTGGTATTGATGAAGCAGATCAGTTAAGAGATGACAGGGCTTGGAAGATGTTATTATCAAGATTAAGAGATGGTAATACATTAACTGCATTTGGTAGTGGAACTCCTGAAGGCTTTAAGTTTGTTTATAAGTATTGGGGAGATAATCCTAAAGATGGCTATAAGTTAGTCAGGGGTAGAACAGAAGATAATACAATGCTACCTGAAGAATTTATTAATAGCCTTAAAGATAATTATGATGAAAATTTATTAAAAGCCTATCTGAATGGTGAGTTCGTAAATCTTCAGCAAGGTGCAACATATTACCAATTCACGAGGGAAAACAATGTCAAAGAAAACAAATATAATTCTACCTTACCGTTGCGACTATCAATCGACTTTAACATTTCACCGATGTGCTGTGCAATTTTCCAAACCTATCAGCACCCTCCATATGTCAGGGTTTTCGATGAAATTGAATTACATCACGGTGGAGGGCAAGAAATCTTAACTGAAAGAATGGTGCAGGAGATTAAAGGTAAATATCCAAATAAAGAATATATAGCATACCCTGATCCTGCTAATCAAAGACATACATCTGCATTGCATACTGATCACGATATATTAAGGCAGGGTGGATTTAAGGTTAAGGTGAAACCCAAAGCACCAAGAGTAATTGATAGTGTAAATGCAGTAAATAAATTATGTGAAAAGAATTTAATAATAGACCCTTCCTGTAGGGGGTTAATTACAGATTTGGAGCAAACTGTTAATAAAGAAGGCACAAGAGAAATTGACAAGAGCAACAAAGAGCGTACTCACTTTAGTGATGGCATTCGCTACGCCATTGATTTTGAATATCCAATTATCCAACCATTAACAGGGAGTATAAATAGATGATACCTTCAACAGCACAGTTAAATGTAGAAATGAGCAAAGTAGATTGGCAAGATCAGGAAAAGAAGCGATGGTTGAAGGAAAGAGATAAAGCATATGATTATTATAAAGGCAGAACTGAAATATACACAAAGCATTTCTTTTCTGATAGCCTTGTTAAACAAATACCCTGCCCTAATATTAATATAACAAAAAGAATTATAGATAGAATTAGTTTGGTGTATATGAAGCCACCAATACGAGAATATTCTAATGAGCAAACACCTGATTTCTTTTTTCAGAAAGATTTTAAATTGCAAAGAGCAGAAAAGCTATGCAACTTATTGGAGTGCATACTTATTAAACCTACTTGGAGAAATGAAAGGATGGAATATGACATTATCAGAGATTGGGAATGGCTTTGGCTTGAAGATGATGATCCACTTAATCCGTCAGCTATTACTTATCCTTTGTCTGTTCGCAGTAGCATTATGGATACTACTCCTGAACTTTGGGCTTATTGGGATTCAGATAATCACTTCCTTTATGAAAAAGGAACAGGAAAGAAATTAGCATCAGAAGATAATCCTGAAATGATTAATCCGTATTCAATGTTACCATTTGTAGAATGTTATTCTAATGGTAAACCTGAAGCATCGCTATTTGATACAGATGCTTCTAATGATTTAATAGCAACAAATGAATCTGTAAATGTTGCTGAATTTAACAAGAATGCCAACATAATGTTCCAATCATTCGGCTTTGGATATATTACAGGAAGTAATATTGAAAAAGAGAAGTTGGATATAGGGCAGGATAAATGGTCATTCTTGGGACACGATGGGGTTCTGAATATGGTATCTCCACCAAATTCTGTACCTGCCCTAACTGATTCAATCAATGAAAGTTATAAAATGTTAGCACAAAACTATCATTTATCTATTTCATTTGTAGAAGGTTCTGCTGCACAATCAGGGGTAGCACTTCGATTAAGAAACCAAGAGTTAATGGATGCAAGAAGAAGTGATGTTGAAAGATGGAGGAGGATTGAAAATTCATTATTTGAAGTTGAAGAAAGAATTATTGCTGTTGAACTTGGTAGGGATGCAGGTTTTTTACTCGGTCTTGATTATGAGGAATCAACTGAAATATTATCAGATCAGGAACAAAGAGAGAAATGGGATTGGGAATTGGAGAAAGGCATTATTGATAATGCTGATATATTGATGCAACAAGACCCTGATAAATATCCTGAAAGGCAAGATGCTTTAGATTACTTGGCTGAAAGGTCAGGAGTTACAGAAGAAGTTGAAGCTGAACCTAATCCATTACTTGAAGCATTAACCACACCTGTATAGATGCCTGATGTAAGTGATAAATTAGAAATTATTGCAGTTCAGTTTGCTGATAAAGTAGATTTAGCAACATCTGAATTAGTAGGTTATTTATCTGAATTAGTTAAAGGTAAATCAGCATCAGAATCACTTGAAATATTATCAGGTATTAATTTAGATAAGGCTTATGAATTAAAATTAGCAAAAGCATTTACAGCTTATGAAGCAGGGGTGGTAGAGATATTAAGAAATACTTATACAACTACAACACTACCTGAATCATCAATAAGAGCATTATTAAATAATACTAAAAAAACTGTAATGGATAATATGAAGGTTGTATCCTCAACAACAATGACAGGAATTATTGATGGTATAGCTACAAATAAATCAGTTGAACAAACCCTTGAAACAATTAAAGGGCAAATCCCCAATACTGAAGTTGTAGTGAATACTGCATACAATCAATTTAATAATACACTTACAACAATGTTAGCTGATGAATTACCTGCTAATACTAAATGGATTTACATAGGTGCTAATGATTCTAAAACAAGGCAGCAATGTAAAAATAAAATTGGTGCAGGTGCATTAACTAAAAAACAGATATTAAATCAATTTGGTGATATGAATAATGAGATATGGAATTGTAGGCATAAATGGGAACAGATGAGTAGCAGTCCTGAAGATCAGGGTTATAATCCACAAGAGTTTACAGGATAATGTTAGATAAAAAATTCATAAATAAACTTGCACTTGAAACAAGAACTTTATATAGAAAACTTGTATTTGATCCAGCAGGTGGTGGTAAAGGTGCAAAAGATGTATATGGAAAGACTTATAAAAAATATTCATCATCATATAAAATAGCAAAAGAATCAGGTGAATTAAAAAGGCAATCAAGTAAATTTAAAGATAGCCAAGCACCTGTTTTATCAGGGGATTTATTAAATGCTTTTGATACATTAAAGACAGATAGCACAGGATTTGGCTTTGGTGCAATAGGTCAAAGGGGTAAAATTAAAAGGCTAAATAGTATGGGTAGAGCAGTATCAACTAATGAAAAGCCTGTTCCTGATGAAGTAACTAAATTTATAATGAAAGAAATGGATAAAGATGTGAAGGGTGCATTTAAAAAAATTAAAAGAGCAATTAAAAGAAAAAAAATTAATATTAATATTGGTAAATAATTTATTACATTTAAACAATAACTTTAACTCACAAAAGAGGATTTAAAATGTCAGAAGAACAAAACAATACTCAACAGGCTGAAGGAAACAGCGAAACAAATCCAAGCACACAAGCTGATAAAAATGATGTGCCTTATGGTAGATTCCAAGAAGTGAATCAGGCAAAGAATCAGTTTAAGTCAGAAAACGAGAGTTTAAAAGCAGAACTTGATAAGCTAAAGATGGCACAGGAGGAAGCAAGGCAAGAGGCTTTAAAAAAGAACTCTGAATTTGAAACTTTATACAACGAAACTGATACGATGGCTAAAAAACTTCAAGAACAGAATAAGGCTTTGCAAAGTGATTTAAATTCTTTCAGGGATGGGCTTGTTAATCAAGTTCCTGAAGAAAGAAGATATATTACTGATGGTATGGGTATTGCTAATTTGCAGAAGTTTGTTGCAGAAGAACAAGTTACTGCAAATGCAGGTAAGACCGATTCATCAAGAGCAGGTACTACTGCTAAAGGTGAATTTGGTGGATATAGTTCTTATGCTGAATGGGCAGAAAAGGATCCAGCAGGATATGAAAAAGAAAAAAGTACATTCTTTGGAACAGGACTTAAAATTGCCTACACAGACCAATAAACATAGTAAAATTATGGGTATTGATTTTGATTCCAAAAATGATATGGAATTAAAACCACAAGCTGATGGCGATGTTAAGGTTAGATATAAAAATGGTAAAATGACATTTGATGAATATATTGATGAAATGGAAACAAGAGTTAATAATCATTCAGATGGTAAACCTATTGTATCTAATTCTATTGGATATTTTTCAGGATTTGGTAAAGGAACATTAAATAAAACAAATAATTAACCCTACTAAAAGGCTATAAATAGCAGTTGATAGAGGGTATATTTAGGAGGTTTCACAATGGCTGATGCTATAAGTGATACAGGTTCGAGTAGAGTAAAAGGTGGTTTAGGATTAATCGTAGGGGATGCAGTAGTTGCATTCAATAAATCTAATGTAATGTTACCTTTAGTAACTTCAAAACAGGCAGTTAAAGGTGCTATCACAGTTCAATTTGTAGATTATACTAAAATTGGATCAAGTGATGTAGCTACTCCTGGTGATGGTGCAGATCAAACAACATTAACATCTATTGATACTGCTGCTAAACAAGCAACAGTTTCTGAACACGTTATTAGAACAGATGTTTCAGATTTAGCTGCAATGGGTAGTGCTGAAGATTATACAGGTAATGTTGGTGCAGTTCTTGGTAATGCAATATCAGCAAAACTTGATGCTGATTTAACTGCACTTGGTACAGGTTTTTCACAAACTGAATGTGGTGCAGGTACAACATTAGTATTAGATCATATATTTGGTGCTATGAGGCAATTAAGAGCAGCAGGTGCTCCATTTCCTTACAATCTTGTATTATCTCCAAAGCAAGTTTGGGGTTCAAAAGGTTTATCAGGTATGTTAGTTGAAAATAGTGCAGGAGTATTAGCAGATAATCCTGTATCAGCAAGTAAATTAACAAATGGTGAAGTTGGAAAAGTTGCTGGTTTTAGTGTTTATTGGTCTGATCAAATAAATGAAAATGTAGGTTCAGGAGGAGATGCTGCTGGATTCGCATTTTCAAAAGGTGCAATAGGTTGTGCTATTGGACCACAGGGATTAATTAGAGTAGAAACAGAACGTAATGCTTCATTTAGAACAACAGAATATGTTGGAACAGGATTTTGGGGTGAAATAGAAATACACGATGGATTTGGTGTTTATATTTTATCAGATGTTTCTTAATATATAATCTAAATATGAGGGTGGGACTGCTCCTTCAGATTCTGCCCTCATATTAAATCAAGGGGATAATGATGTCTAAAAAATATTTTAAAAAACCAAATGGTGTTATAATTGAAGTAATGCCTAATCACGATATTAAATCTTTAGAAGATAGATTTGAAGAATGTGATGAAAATGGTAATACTGTTAAAAAAGTAAAAAAAGCAAATAAAAAGGGGTCTAAATAGTGGGTAATAATTATAGTAATTATTCAATAATCAGGGTAACACCAACTCTTGACACAGATCAATATGCTCAAGGAGATGTTTTATTTACTGCAACAGAAATACCACTTGCTGTTAGAGGTGATGCAGGATGTTCAAAGATTATATGTGGTTGGAGTTTGAATCAAGGAATAGGCTCTGCTGATGATATTGATTTATATTTCACAGAAGCAAATACAGCACTTGGTACAATAAATGCAACTGCTAATATATCTGATGCTAATTTAGAAGCGATAGGATTGTGTGGAATAGGACATATAGATGCTTCAACAGGTGCAACTTCACAACTTGATAATGCTGAAATACATCCAATATTACACAAAGGCACAGGTGTAGGTAGTCCTATGAATATGCTAATACAAGCAGCAGCAGGAAGTGAAAGTGTATATGTTCAAGGTGTTTTAACATCAAATACAACTCCAACTTTTGCAGCAGATGATTTAGATTTAATATTTCATATACAATATAAATGATGCCTGATTTTAAAGCATTAATTGAACGAATTGGTGTCAATGAAGGGTTTAGAAGTAAGCCTTACAAATGCTCTGAAGGGGTTTGGACTATTGGTCACGGTATAACTTGGCTAACTGAAGAAGAATCTTTGCATATTTTATCAGGTAGAATATCAAAGTTGCATTTAACACTTCTTGATCGATTAGATTGGTATAAAGATATGCCACCTGAAATTAAAGGTGTTATTATTGAGATGTGCTATCAAATTGGTGAAACAGGTTTTACTAAATTCAGAAAAGCAATAGCCTATATGAAAGATAAGAATTGGAAGGGTGCAGCCGATGAAATGCTCGATAGTTTATGGGCTAAACAAACACCCAATCGTGCTAAAAGATTGTCTGATATAGTTAGAGATCACGGATAAGTGTCAAAAGATGTAGAAAAAATAAAACAAGAAAGGGCGAGAGATGTTCGCATTATGCGAGATAAGGCTGCAGTTGGAATTGCAAGATGGGCTTTACCCACCATTATATTATTATTTGGTGGGCTTGTTTTTTCTATAATCTATATTGAAGATGCAGCTATGATTGCTATTATTGCATCAGCTACATCAAGTACTTCTATGGCTTTAATTGCTATTTTAACAGGAATGACAGGAACTCAAAAAGAAGACCCAATTACAAGTTTAATGAAAGAACAATCACAAGTTACAAGGGAATTGATAAATCATCTTAAAAATGAAAAAACAAAATCACAATCTATAAGATTAGGTGATAAGGCTGTTGAACTTACTGAAGGGCAGACCAATATTCATATAACTGATGATGATCCTGTATGGGGAAAGGATAAGCCTAAAAAATGACCGATGAAGCCATAAGATTAGTTCAAGAACTTGGTTTCCCTGTTGCAGTAGCTTTAGGGTGTATGCTGATGCTTGGATGGGTTGTAAGGTACATTTTGAAAGAAAAGGTGGAAGATACACTTACTCGCTTCGATAATAGACACGATCATCTGTTGAAAGAAATAGATGAAATTAAAAAAGAAATGCACATACGATTTGATCAGGAACGAGATGATACAGAAAAGATTAAAAAGTGGTGTAGCGAAATTAAGTCAGATTTAAAAGTTTATATTGATTTAACAATGAAAGGGAAATAATGAAAAAGTTAGGATCATTTTTACAGAAGTTTGCTTTGGATTATGTGGTTAAATATCTTAAAAGTAATAAAGCTGATGTTATTAAGACAGCCAATGCGAAAGTGAATTTACCAATTTTGAATGAAAAACAAGAAGCTGAACTTATGGAAGCTATATATGAGGTTGTTTTAGATGTAGTAGAAGGAATTAAGAAGTAGTGATACCTGCATCTTTTGCCCCAATGTTGCTTAAACTTTTAATGCCTAAAATAATGGATCATTTTATGAATGTATTTAAGTTAGACAAGGTGCTTCAGTATGTTGAGCAACCAAATGAGCTTGATATTGAATCAAAAAAACATAGAGAGCAAATAGATATGTTAGCAGGTGAATTAGGAATGCTTGAAAATCGCCTTAATAAATTAGAAATATTAAGTAATAAATCTAAAAAATTAAAGTCAAATGGCTAACGATATAACATTACAAGAAGGACATCCATTAGATGAAAATTTACGACCTGTTAAGGTTGGTGGTAAAACTTCTGCTTTAGAAATATCTGATAGGGCTGTTAAAGTTCATAATCTTGAAGTCAATGGAACAACATCAGGGATTTCTGTTTCTGATGATACAAAGCTACCTCTTGCAGGTGGAACAATGACAGGCGATATAGATAAAAGTGGAACTTTGAAGATACAAGGGGATAATGCAACAGATATAGAACTTGCAAGTGGAAATACAACACCAAGAGTTGCTTTACTTGATAATTCAAATAATATAGCTTCAAGATGGGAATCTGATGGTACAGCTTCTTCATTAATATTATATGAAGCAGGTGGAACTCCAAGTGCTGATAATATGACTTTAAATACAACCACAAACGGAGTTTCAACTATATCAACTAATGACGGTACAGGTGAAGCAGCAGATTTAACATTGGATGTAGATGGTGATATTATTCTTGATTCTCATACAGGAATATTTCCAATGAAACACGCAGGAACTACTTTTGTTCCAAGTATGTATGCAGGTATGATACTTGGCTTTACTGAAGTATTTGATGATAGTATAAGTGGTGAAGATACATTTCAATCAACGACTACATCATTTGTTAATTTAAGTTTAACACAGGGTGGTGGAGAAAAATATTTAAAAGTAGCTTTTGTAGTTCCTCCAAGTAATAAAGTTTTAATCAAAGTTCATTTACCTGCTTGTGCTAATTGTGATGGAATGTTACATTTAGGTCTTGCAACTGATACTTCTGCAACAACATTACACGAAGATTATGAAAGACGTGCTTGGGATGTAGATGAAACGGATATTGTTGGAATATTCTATCAATGGGTAGTTCACGGATCAGATCATAGTTGGAGTGCAGGAGAATCTAAAACATTATATGCTATGATAAAAGAAGATACTGCAGGAGGAAGAATATTTAGTGGAGATGGTTCATTAGCTAATTATGGTGCTTGGACTATGGAAGCAGTAGCACTACCTGCAACAATAGGAGATGGGTCATAATGCCAACATTTACAGGAAAAACATTTTCATCATTTTACAAAAACATTCTTGGAATTAATCAATCTTCAAATGTAGGTTGTGATTCCACAGTTAGAACTGTTCAAGATGGTGATGGTAATAATACTGCTATTGCACTTTCAGATGATAATCTTGTTATAAAACCAAAATCAGATAATACTACAGAAACATTATGGGTTCAAAATGCTTCAGGAACAAATGTTTTTAAAGTAGATACAACAAATTCTAAAATATTGATGGGTGCAAGTCAAACAGCAGGGAATACTCAATATACACACTTTGGAACACATAGTTCTGATGCAGGTTGGGCTGCTGCATCTGCCGATACACATTATGCTGTTCCATTTTTAATACATAGTACATCTGCTTCAACAATAGCAAGTTTAGCTATGGGTAGTTCTACAAGTTCAAGTTTTAATGATACTGATCCTGCTTCAAGTTTAACTATATCAAATACAGCTATGGATATAGTAAATTGTTATTGGTATGTAATGGATAATATAACAATAGATGCTGTTAAGTGGTTACACGCAGGAGATGCTGCAACAGGGGATTCAACTGCTGCTCATTTAATGGCTTATACAGTTGATATTGCAAACGGATCAACAGGTGGTGACCTTTCAAGTGGAACTGTGGTTGCAGATGGTGGAACTATTACAAATGCAGGATATGAGCAAGTATATTATCAGTCAATGACAATACAATCAGCAGATGTGGATGCAGGGAAGGTAATCCTGTTCACATTTGCATCAGATACAGTTAATTCAGATTTTAGCATAAATGCTACGATAAAATATCATATTAGATAAGGAGAAATTATGCCTGTACCTTTAGGAACATATACAACACCAAGAGCATCAAGTTCAACAGATGGTGAAGCTAAAGTAGTTGAAAGAGTTAAATCATTAACATATTCAGCTTCAGATAATAGATTACTTTTAGATGTAGAAGCTGCTACAACTGAAGGTTCTGTAAAAACAAGTGCTGTTGGAGAAGTAGAAATTGTAAATACAGGAAAACAACCTGCAATCGCAATACTTGCTTATAGGTTATGGACTGATGAAAGTACAATGAGTGGCAATACTTATCACATTCATCATTTATTAAAGCCAAATCAAGGAATGGTAGTTCCTGATTGTCCTGCAATTATTACTGATGAAGATGTAGCACAATATGATGGAACTGCTGTTGATAATGCAGCACCTTCTGTTACAGGTGGCTTTGCTTATTCAGATAGTGGAATATTATTAAATGATTCAGGGGTGGAAGCTGCAGATACTACAATAACAGTAGATGATGGTGATTTATTTAGGGTTGGTGATTTAATACAGCTTGGTATTAATGATACCACAGCAACAAGAATTGAGATATTAAGAGTTACAGGGATAAGCACTCACGTTTTAACAGTAGAAAGAGGATTATATGGAACAAGTGCTGCTGATAAGGATGCACAAACTGATGCAACATCAGGTGCAGTAGATAATGCTAAAATATATTTCCCATTCTTTAATATATATAGTGGAGAATACAATCGCTATTCAGTTGTTCAAACAACGGGTTCAGGAAAGTTTTGGGCTAAAAACTTCTTCGGAGTGGGCAGGGCAGGAACTCATTTAATGGGAATAACAGCAGGTTCAGTAGCAATTAAATTTTATGAAGCAGGGTATCAAAAATTAACCAATGATGGAAATATAACATCATCAACTGAATCAGGATTAACTGCTATAACTTATTATTTATCCATTGCAATAGATGGTGGAACAACTGATAAAATTACATTTACAGTTGGTTCAAATACTAATTTTGGGGGAAATGATGGAGTAATACAGAGGCTTCAAGATGCAATAGATGCTTTATATTATAACCCTGCTAAAAATGGATATGAAAAAGGTGCAACAGTTGAAATTATAGATGGAGATGTTAGGATTACAAGCAATCAAAGATTATCAACATCTGCAATATCAGTAACAACTAATACAGATGGAACAGCAGGAACAGATGAATTATTTGATGGAACTAATAAATTTGGTAGGCTTCCTGCTATAATACCGACAGCAGTTGCTGCTAAACTTCCTGATGATGTTACTTATGATAGAGTTACATATGATTCAATTCCAAATGAAAGTGCATTTATATATGATGATGGTTATGGTAATTTATATGGTAATGAAAATGAAACAGGAACAATCAATTATGAAACAGGTGAAATTAAATTCACAGGAGCACCAGCTAATGCAGAATTTGTTTATAGTTGCTTACATACATCACCATTTTCAGGTAGAGCAAATGCAACTAACTCTGCTAAAATGAATAAATTAAAAGCAATTTATGGTAATTTACCTAATCAAAAAGGTTCAGGTGAATTAACTATCACAAGGAGATAAGATGGCTACTGATTTCAAATATGCTGCTCAAACAGATTTAGAAATGTATTATCCTTCATTTAGTGAATTTGATACTAAAAGGCAAATATTTAATTGGACTTTAGTTAGTACAAGTTTATATTCTGCAACTAATACAGGGCTTATTACAAGATTCTTTGTTAATGGTGATGAAAAAGGTGATGCAGAAAGCACTACACCTGATGCAAATAATGAGTGGAAATATTATTCAGGTGGTGATTATGTTCAATGGTTTAGTGATTCTATTGATCCAAGAGATAATGTTATGGAAGCAGGTATAGATAATGCTACTTATTTTGACCAAATGCTTGTAAATGCTTCAATGGAACTTAATAATATGCTATCAAAAAGATTTACTGTTCCTATACCAAAGGTGTATCAATTTGATTATGATTCACAGGATTCTGCTGTTGGAACAACAACACAATATGATGCAATTATAATTAAGGCTACTTGTTATTTATGTGTAGCAAATTTATTAAGAACTAATGGAAGGCAAGAAGAAGCAGATTATTATTATTCAATGGTTACAAATATGGATGGATCAGGAATAGTTGATAGATTAAATAAAGGTGATTTTAAATTATCTTATGAAGTTGATGCTAATGATGATAAAGGAAAGATCAGAGAAATTACAAAAAGTGGAACTATGGATATAATAGAAGTTGGTGGTGCTTATACAGGCTATCCATATGAACTTTTAGAAATAGAATGTACTACAAGTGGTGCTTATGGTGTTGGGAAATTTAAAGTATCATATTATGGGAGTGATAAATTACTTGGAGATTCAAGAGAAGATATAGTAGTTACAGGTCAATTACAAGAGATTCATAATGGATGGTATTGTAGATTTGCAGGTGCATCAATGGCTGATGGTGATAAGTGGCAAGTAGATTTATATTCAGCAAGTAGAGATATTACAAATGCTGAAAGTGGTTCAGTTCAACTTACAAGAAGGGGATATAGCATTTAATGGCTGTAACATATGATAAAATAGCTTATGATGAAATTGAACTTGCACTTCGTAAGATTATTAATAATGAATTTAAAAATGTTTATATCGGTAATAAATTTAAAATGCTTGGTACTGAATGTATCAGGATTAATCTTGAATCATCTGATTTGGTTTTGCAAACTGCATCATTTGAACAAAGGCAATATAATATAAATATAAGATATTATCATATTGCAGATACAAATAATGAATTGATAAATAAGTCTGTAAAGGCTAATATTGACAGACTGCGAAAGCACTTATTGGATAATCAAACAAATTCAACTTATAAATGGGCTGAATTACAAGTAGAAAATATAGATTATAATGTTAATGATGATGAAAATGCAGACAATGAGCAATTACATATAGCTGAATACACAATATCAATAGTACATCATAATATATTTTAATTATAAGGAGTAGTATGGAATATAAAGCAAATGAAGATTATTTTAAATTAGGTGAAAAAAAAGATTTGAGATCAATAGGTGGTTATTCAAAACACGGATTATTGGTAGCAGGGTATTCAATAAATTTAGATAGTATCCCTAAAGGTATGGAAAAATGTTTGGTTGATGTTAATGCTAAAGTAGATAATAAAAAACCAAAAACAGTTAAAAAAACAACTAAAAAAGGAACTAAATAATGGCAATAGGAACTCAATCTATATCAACATCAGAAATAAAACCAATATTTTGTTTTGATACAGGAACACAGGCTCTTGGAACTGTACACGCACATTCAAATGATCCTTCTTCAGGTGATGAATATGCTACATACTACACACTTCCTGTTACATCCTTTACAATGCCTTATAATAGTGATTCACTTGATAATTCTTCTAATAGGGTTGGTGTATATGGTCAATTAGAAGCACAAGGTAAACATAGAAAAGATTTAAGTATTTGGAATTTTGATGTTTCTTTTTTAGGAACAACAACAGCAATCAGAGCAAATTGTTTATGGGCTTTTGGAGATTTAGCAACACCTATTGCATTAACTCCTGCGATAGGAATCGGTAATGGTGTAACAGGTGCTATGCAAATGCTTGATGGTGCTGATTCTGTAAATCATACTACTGCAATATTTATTAATGGAGGAACTGATGCTGCTGCTGAAGATTTAATAGTAAAAGGTGCAACAATACAATCAATGACATTGAAACAGGATATAGCATCAGAAGCAGGACAGCTTACAATAGATTCAACATTTTTTACAGCTTATAAGCCACACGAAGCAGGAGATGATACTACATCAGATGCAACTGATTCAGGAACACCAAATAGTATATTTGATTTAAATACAGGATCGCAAGGATGTATTCAGTTGGGAGGTCAAGAATTACAGGTTACATCTTGGGAAATTACAATATCAAGACCATTAGCAAGGATTAGCTTTGATCCAACTGATGCAGATTATAAACCTTATGGATATGCACAGACAGGTGCTTGGGAAGTAACAGGAAGTGTAGTTGTTAAGGCAGATAATAATACTTATGATTTAATTACACATCTTAAAGGTTATTCATCAGGAATTAATTTATCAATAGATGGTGCAGATGGATTTACAATAGATTTACCTGATGTTATGGTTGATTCAGCTACTTTAGATTTAGGTGAAACCCATTTAACACATACAATACCTTTCAGAGCATTTGCTGCAACACATTCATCAAATATTATTAGCATAACTTATTAAATAGGAGATTAAACAATGGCGATTGAAAGTCAAACAATATCAACACAGGAAATAAAGCCAATTTTTGCTTTTGATACAGATAATCAAGCACTTGGAACTGCACACACAACAGCAGATGATTTTTATGATTTTGGAATTTTATCTTATACAATTCCATATAATAGTTCTACATTAGAAGTTGCACCAAATTTAGCAGGGCATTATGGTCAGCTTGAAAAACAAGGTAGGCATAGACAAGATTTAAATACTTGGACTTTTGATGCTTCATTTCTTGGTACAACTAATGCTTTAAAAGCAAACTGTTTATGGGCATTTGGAGATATGGTTTCACCTTTTGTATTAACTCCTGAAATCGGTATAGGAAATGGAACAGCAGGAGATATGCAGATGCTACACGGTGCAAGTTCAGATAATCATACTACTGCTATTTTTAGAAATGGTGGTACTGATGCAACAGCAGATGATATGGTTGTTAGAGGTGCTATGATTCAATCAATGACAATTAAGCAAGATATAAATGCTAATGCAGGATTAATGACAATAGATTCAACATTTTTTACAGCTTATCCACCTACTGAAGCTGCAAATACTGTTACAGTTGATACTACTGATGCAGGAAATGCAGCATATAGTATATTTGATTTAAATACTAATTCCGATGCTTCAGCAATAGAATTAAATAGTGTACATTTAATGCCTTTATCTTGGGAGATAACAATTTCAAGAACATTAGAAAGAGTTGGTTCACAGGACTATTCTACATATTTGCCTTATGCAATAGTTCAGACAGGTGCTTGGGAAGTAACAGGTTCATTAAATGTTAAAGCAGATGATGGAAGTTATGATCTTGCATCTATTTTGAAAGGAACTTCTGCAGGTGTTAATTTATCAATAGATCAAGCATCAAATTTAACTATTGATTTGCCTAAAGTGATGGTTGATTCAGCTACTTTAGATAATGGTGGTAGTTTTTTAACACATACTATTCCATTTAGAGCATTTGCTGAAGCTGCAACTGATGCTTCAGGTGATACAGAAAATATTATTTCAATAGCAGCGAGTTAAAATATGAATACAAAAGTAAAACCAAATGAAGATCAAGATTTCAAAGCATTTGAAGTAGAGATTAAAGATATAACCTGGAAGATGAGATGCGAATTGAATGACTTGATGATTAAGCAGAATGCTGATGGTTCAATGCCACCATTCTCATTTTGGGGTGATGTAGTATTAAAATACACACCCTTGAAAGAAGAAGAATTGAATAAGTATTCAACAAATGAAATTATTGCAATAGCAAATACTATATTTGAAGTTGCAAATAAAAAAAAATAGATGAAATACTGCTTCGTGTCAATGTTTGGATTAGTTTCAATGGGCTTAAAAATGGTGCATTTTCAGGAGTTTCTTTCCCTTATGTAGCTGTATGTCCATCTAATCGTAAAAAGTTCGAATTTGAAGGTATTTCGGATGTTTATGATGAAATTATAAAACTATATGATGAAGCAGATGAGAAAGGGTTTGATGTGGGTGAAGCCATATATACACAATTATTTTTCTTTGCAGATCATAGTTCATTAATAAAAAGTGAATATCAGAATAGAATAAAAGAATATTTATTTTGTAAAAATTTCTCGTGTAGTCCATACCCCTCGTTATTAGATACTCCTGCCGATATAGTTGATGATTTTCTTATCATTGATGAAGAATATAATAAATGTATGAATAAAAAACAAGAGGATAAGAATAATGCCTAATTTATTAATCAATGTAAAAACTAAAGGTGTACATAAAGCTAATAATCAGGTAAGTAAATTAAACGGTGGTCTAAAGATGCTTTCAGGTTCTGCTTTAGCTGCAGTTGGAGGAACTGCTGCACTTGGACTTGCTATGAAAAAATCAATACAATTAGCAGCAGAACAAGAAAAGCAAGAAAGAATGTTAGCAAAGGCTCTTGGAACTAATACGGATGCTTTATTAGCACAGGCAGGAGCATTACAACAATCATCAGTATTTGGTGATGAAGCAATAATTCAACAACAAGCATATATGGCTTCTATTGGAATGTCAGAAAAGCAAATAAAGGATTATATGCCTGTTATATTAGATTTGGCTTCGGCAACAGGAATGTCTTTAGAATCTGCTGTAAAAAATGCTTCAAAAACTTTATCAGGAATGACAGGCGAATTGGGTGAATCTGTACCTGCATTAAGGGAATTAACTGCTGAAGAATTAAAAGCAGGTAAGGGTATGGATGTAATGAGAGATATGTTTAAAGGTATGGCTGAAACAGAATCTAAAACATTACAAGGTTCATTAACACAGACAAGTAATGCTATTGGAGATATGGGAGAAGCCTTTGGTGATTTAATAGCACCAATAGTTAGTGCAGGTGCATCAATGGTAAAGGACTTTGCTGAAAAAACAGAAAAAGCATTTGATTTTTTAGGAACAATAGATTTTACAGCAACTGCTCAAAATATGATAGGAAATTTAGGAGCATTACAGACTTTAATTGTAGATAGTTTTAAATTAACATTTAAAATGATACCTGATTTTTTTAGGTTTTTTATGAGTGATATTGTTCCAGCAGGTATAAAGATTTTTACAAAATTGCTAAATAGATTCATTGAAAATATAAATGGATTCATAAAAAGACTTCAAGCTATTGGTAAATTTATTTTTGAACCTTTATGGATAGGATTGCAGATTGTCATAGGGAAAGTTAGAAATGGTTTTATAACTATGACTAATTTTATTAAAGAGCAATTAAATGATATAATTGGAATTGCAAATACATTAGGTGCAAATATAAAACCTTTTGAGATGAGTAAATTAATAGACCTTGAGGGGTTGTCAATAGCAAATACACAAATGGCTCAATTATTAAAGGAAGGTGGTGAAGATAATTTAAATACATTTGAAGATTTCCAAAATGCACAAGCTGAAATATATCAAAAATATGCTGATAAAGTTATTCAAATAAATCAAGAAACAAATGAAAAGAAAAAAGAAGATGGGAATGAAAATCCTGCTGCTATAAGTTCTAATTTAACAGATAAAAATAATGAAGAACTACAAAAAATGACTGATGGTTGGGCAAAAGGTCTTAATGATGTAGGAACAAAAGTTAGCACTTGGTCAGATGCTGTTGGTGGATTGTATAATTCTTTATTGAGAATAAAAAGATGTGGCGAGATAAAGATATGAACAATGAAATAAAGATGGTTCAGAAATCTAAATTATCAGAAGAAGAAAAAAATGCCAAGATTCAAAATATAAGAGAAAAATATAACCAAAAAGATTTAGATGCAAAAAAAGCAATGAAGCCTGTAAAATATGCTGAAGCTATATCTAATATTGCTCTTGGTGTATCTAATGCTTTAAGTGCTGCACCTCCTCCACTTAATATTGCTTTGGCTGCTATTACTGCTGCTGCAGGTGCAGTTCAATTATCAACAATAGCATCATCAGAATATGCACAAGGTGGCTTGGTTGGTGGTAAAAGGCATTCGCAAGGTGGAACATTAATAGAAGCAGAACAGGGTGAATTTGTAATGCGAAGAAGTGCAGTTAATAGATTAGGTGTTTCAGCGATGAATGCAATTAATCAGGGAATGTATGAAAATGGTGGATTAGTATCAAATAGAATTGCAAATATAACTAATATAAATGCACCAAATCAAGAACCACAGCAAGAAGTAGCCAATGTAACTGTAAATGTATCAGGTAATGTTATGAGCCAAGATTATGTAGAAGGTGAACTTGCAGAACAAATTAAAGATGCAGTCAGACGAGGTGCTGATTTTGGAGTAATATAATGGCTTTGCGTGTACCTGATAATTTAGCACATCATATAGAAGCAAAAGATACACAATTAATTCCACTTGTACTTATTGGTACATATAAAGGTGAAGGTTTAGGTTGGGATACACCAAAAGTTTATATATCAACAGATTATATGAAATGGTCATCAGAATCTTCTTTACCTCTTTTGTTAAACATACCTTCACTAAAAGAATCAATAAATATTAGTTCAAGAGAATATAAAATATCATCATTAAATTTAGAATTTTCAAATTTAGAATATGGTGGTAAAAGATTATCTCAAAGATTTTCTGCTTCAATGTCAAATGTAGAAGTTAGGATTTTTTGGGCTTCCCCTGATAGTGATTCAATACAAATTCCTGATGTAACTATTGGTGGTGAATATCAGAGTAATTCTGTTATGCAAGTTTATTATGGAAAAATTAAAAAATATGTTCACGATGCTAAAAAAGTAACATTATTGGTTGAAGATAATACGCAGGATAAATTCCATAAAGATTTACCTTTAGAATATGTATCAGGAGATTTTGCACCTGATGAATATAAAAATAAGCCAATCCCAATAGTGTTTGGTGAGTTATGCAAAGCACCCTGTGTTTTTACAAATGGTTATACTGATATAACAGCAGGTAGTAGTGTAATAGGTTATTTTGGTTATAGTGGTGTGGGAAATTTAGCTTCTCAATATGTAATTCACTATCATAATTTTCAGCAAACAAATTTAAATGGTACTTCAGGAATTGGAAATCATTTATTTCCTATTTGGATTCATACAGGAACAGATTATGTTAATTTAACACAATTAGCCGATTTATGGAAAAGTGGAAGTAGTAATCAAAGAGAATATATTGGATTTAGGCATCAAATGGAATATGAAACAGTAAGTCCAGGTGGTTGGAATTGGATAACAGGGATAAAGTTGTTTTTAAATAATGTTCCTGATGTTAAAGCTGAAACTGAAACACATTCTGAAGGCGAACCAAGTTATGTTAATGTATTAGATTTTTCAAGCAATTATAGTATTAGTGCTTCAAGTCCTGAATCAGGAGAGTACAATTCAAGTTCGCTTGATACAACAGGTGCTTTACAAAAGGCAGTACATAGCAGAGGATTTCCACCAACAGGCAATTCATTAGAAGCATCTGTAACATTTATTGATTCAATTCCCGATTACAATCAACAAATAATATCAAGAAATGATTATGTTTTACTTCAGGATGGATATGATCCGATTACAAAAGGAAATAGCTTATTAATTCACTTTAGAGGTTGTGTAAAATATAGTTCAGATGGATTCATTGATGATGTTTCAGAATATCCTTTTTTATATATAAATATTAATTTTGATAAGCCTGAATATGATATTTATGAAGCTAAAGCTACTAATAATTTAGTTATAAATAAATCAATATATAATCATTTAATAGGATTAAAAATTAATGGTGTAAATATAACAAAATACTTGCCTTTTCATAATAATAGAAAATATACTTTAATAGGAAGTGATTATGGTAATGATGAATTAATATTGCAAGGAACAGGGGGGCAGTATAATATAAATCCAAATGTGTTTGATTATACAGCACAGCCATCAGCACAGGACTATATGAATGATGGAAATTATCACGGAGAATGTTATGATGTATTTAATTTTGTTGTAGGTAATAATACAGCAGGTAGTCAAAATGGAAGTGCTCCTTTTCAAATATGGACTGACTTTGAGTTTGTTGAAGATACAGCACAGAATCGTGTTGATGCAACTTGGGAATTTGATTTATCAAAAGATAATATAAATAGTGATGTTAGAAGTATTGAATGTATGAGGGAGATGCAACTTTTAAATCCTACAAAATATAAATTTTTTGCAGATGTAAAAGGTGCTCTTTCTTTACCTTTAAGTGTGGTTTACAAAATAGCTGTTGATTATTTAAATATAGATTTAGATACTAATATTTATGATACTACAAGACCTGAAGATGTTAATGGTGATTATTATGGTTTTCAAACTTTAAGGTTGCAATTTTCTATAAATGAAAAAATAAATTCAAAAAAGTTAATTAATAATATATCATCTATTACTAATTTTATTTGGAGATTTGATGCTTTTGGTAATTTTAGATATAATGAAATTCCATATAATGGTGGAATTGATTGGACTTTAGGAACTTCAGGTGATACTGTTCCAAGCAAAGCAGGAGGAAAAATATATGCAAGAGATGTTATTGATTTTTCATTTACAAGAACAAGTATTGATGATGTATATACAGAATGTAAGGTTTTATATAATTATGATTATGCAACTAAAGAATTAAAAAATAATATTGATAAATATGCAGATTCTATAAGTGATTTAGAGGGTGATTTATTTAATGGTTATAATAAAGGATATTATGGATTAAAAGAAGAAAAAAGGCTAATAATAGATGATGAAAGATCAAAATATATTAGCAATCCATATGCTGCTGTTGCAATATGTTGGTGGTTATTATCATATCACGCAAATCAAAAATTAATTATAAAATTAAAACTTCCATTGAAGTTTCTTGGAGTTGAAGTTGCAGATATAATTCATTTTGATGAGTTGTTAGGTGGAATAAAGCCTTATAATATTGATTATACAGAACATATATATCAATCAGGGGTTAATCCTGATTTCACTTATCCATTTGGAACATTGGTGAATGGTCAGGTATTTACACCGTCATTTATTGTTACTTCAACAAATAAAAAATTAGATTCTGTTGAAATAGAATGTATGCACTTACCAGCTTTATTCGCAATTCCTACAGATTTTTTAACATTATCAAATGAGAATAGTTCTGTAAATTTATATTCAACTACTAATGATAATAAAATTATGAAAGATATTGATCCAAATATAGAAGCAGATATAGATAGAATTAAAAAAGAGGAAGAAGAAAGTGCCACATATTAGTACATTTTCTTTTAAATCTCCTGATGGTTTTATTGGTTCAACTATTTGGAATTATAAAGAAAAAACAGTTATACTACCAAAATGGAGATTGAATCAGGTTTTAAAAAATGGTGTATTATATATTAATAATATATATGCAAGACCAATGTTGGATGAAGAAATAGATAATTATAATTATAATAATGATGTAAGTATCAAATCAGCAAAATTAAGTGCATCAAGTAATGATGATATAGAGGTTTTATTTAATCCAATATCTATTAATCTTAATATAACAAGAACAAATTTAGTTCCATTAATGAAATTCACAGAAACAAAAGTGCCTTTATTTAAAATAAATGATTTAAAAAAAGAACAAAATTTTAATATTTTATTTACTATTGATTTTATTGATACAGATGGGAATAATCATAAAGAAGAAATTATTTATAATTTTAGATATGATTTGTGTTCTAAAAAAGGTGATGTAAATGGTGATGGTTATGTTAATTTATTAGATGTGGTTGAATTATCGGATCATATATATCAAGATAAAGATATTGCATATCCCTGTGCTGTTGGTAATGCAGATGTATATGATTTATTAGAATTAATTGATATGGTATTAGATGGCGACTAATTATTTATATTATGGAAATGGTGTTTGCACTTTAGAAGCAAGTAATGTTAGGGCTATATTGATAAAATATGGTGGAAATATACAGATTCAAGATAAAACATCAGATTCATTTATATTAAGGCATAAAAATAATAAAATTATGATTGTTCCGATAGGTAATGGAAATTTAACTGAATTATTTGAATATAGTGGGAATTTTGAAATATATCACAAGCATATTATTTATAGTGATAATGAAGATAATTATACTTCTATTAAGAGAGTAATGGATTTGTCTGAACTAATAACTTCAAATTCAGAGGATATAACAACTATATCAGAAAATTTAAATTCAGGATATACCAAAACAAAACAAATTATTGAAAAAAAGCCTATACTAAAAAATCTTAATACAGCACAACTAAAATCTAATTTATATTTAGAAAATGGTGAAATTTATTCAGGTAATTATCATATTCATTTAGATACTAAAAAAACAATGTCAGGTTCAGAACATAGTGAAAATGCAGTTATGTTATATAGGAAGATAAGATAATGTCATATCAATCTGTAGGCAGTCCAAGATTCTATATGAATATGCACGAGTATTTTCACAGGATAGGAAAAGCTGATTACGGTGATGATGCAGAAAAGATATTAACATTGCCTGTTTTACATCATCGTGCTCAATATACAACAAGTAAAAACACATTTGGAACTATGGGATTACAAAAAAATTTTTTGGCTTTATTAAATTGTGATGCAAGTAAAGGTTTACAAGTAAATGATACAGATTTAACTGAAATCGCAGGTAATGGTACAGAAGATGGTTTTAGGATTGGAACATTTACATTTAATCCAACAAGTAGTGCAAAAATAACAGGAGAAGCAGGTTCGTTAATATTAGGTATTTATTATGATTTAGATGCACCTAATGTTTCTTTAACAATGGAAAGAGAATATGCAAGTAATGTAAAAGAAACAACAAGCTATTTGGGTTCTTCATTTAGTAATACTTATTCAATGCCTAATTATTGGGGTGATAGAAGTAAATGGGAAGTGGGTGGTGCTTATAGATTGGGAAGTTCTGCAAGAAGGATATGGAATTTAAGTTGGTCTTTTCTTGAATTAAGAGAAGTGCTTGGTGTTAATCAATTATATTCAGGGTTATTAAATACAGGAGGAGATACAACATCAGGTTATTTATCAAGTGATATAAATTCATCTAATAATCAATTTTCTGTAGCTAATACAACCGATCCAACATTCTATAACCAAGTTTTGAAATCAAGTTTATTTGGTAAAATTCCATTTATTTTTCAGCCAAATTACAATTCATCAGATTCTACTAATGAAGGTGGAAATGCACCTGATCAATTTGCTATTTGTAAAATAAAAAATAAATCAATTAAAGTAACACAAACTGCACCTGAATTATATAATATGAGTTTAACTATTGAGGAGGTGTGGTAAATGGCTTATCATAATATTAGAACTCCTGTTTTTTATTGCAATATGCTTGAATATCTTGATAGGCACGGATTAATTCAACACGCAAGTGGTAATAGTTCTGAACGCATATATATGAATTTTCAAAGAATGGGTCTTTGGGCTACAGCAGGGAATAGTGCAAATAATGTAAGAACAGTATATACTGATATTCCTATTAGTGATTGGCTTGGTTCAAAATGTTTTTATGCTATTTTAGGTCATAATGGAGATAATGCAGGTGCTAAAGTCAGATTACAATATTTTGGAAGTGGGCAAAGCTATCAAACTATTTCAAAAAGTGGTGATGATTTAAAAGTTATTGTAAATGGTAATATATCATCAGAAACTAATACATTTCCATATGATGGATGGAGTTTATGTACTTTCAATGGTGATGATTTAGAAGGAAATAGAAGTATTATAAGTTTTAGAATGGATGCAACAAGTGGTTCTTATGCTCACGATTTAAGATATGGTGCTATTGCATTAGGTAATTATTTTGAAGCACCATCAACAGATTTAAATGTATCAATATATACTGTAAT
>VTLG01002450.1_pt1 | contig 30755 bp, 44 predicted proteins | sample 4694571 | NCBI WGS metagenome assembly VTLG01 (sample SAMN12604809, study PRJNA352737) | marine metagenome | biome: ENVO:00000447; feature: ENVO:00000209|ENVO:00000569|ENVO:01000036; material: ENVO:00002151; isolation source: viral sequences binned using virsorter ...
ATGTTTTAGCAAAAAACGAAGAAATTCTCAACAAAGAATATCTTAAAGAATTTGGATTGAGAGTAACAAAAGAACTTGTAACATAGGGGGAATTTTCCCCCTTTTTTTTAACTAAATTTTAAAAAATGGTAATAGATAATCAAATATTTAATCATTATAGAAAAAATAAGGTTTCTATAGATAAAGAATTGAATCAAGTAGATGCAAAAACTTTATTGAAAAAAGATAACTTTGTTGTCTATAAGAAGAAACAGAAAAAATAAATGGAAACAAAATTTTATTCGATACCTCAAGTTTCTAAAAAAATTGGGGTTTCAGTCTATAACATAAAACAAGATATAGAGAATGGAAGATTGAAAACTCGACAATTTGGAAAAAGACATTATTGTACTTCCCAAGATATTGCAGAGTATATTAATAATTAATTTAAAAACAGAACGCAATGAATAAAGAAAAACTTAAAGGTTTAAGTCAATTCTATACCCTAACAAAAGATGATTTTTATGTCCAAGAGTATAGAAAGAAAAATGGAGAAATCCAAAAAGTTCCCTTTATGTTAAAAAGTGGAATAGACAAAATTCAAGCAGTTGAAAATATTAAGATTGATTTTCGACCTCTTGAATCACTTTGTAAAGTAGGAGAATATGTTACTCTCAAAGTTGAGGGTAAATGGAAAGATAAAACATACGCAACCATAGGAGAGGCTAGTACTAAAAATTGTAAAGTTTCATATCTTGGATGTATGGCAGAGAAACGAGGCAGAGCAAGAGTGATTTTGACTCTTGTTGGATTTGCTGAAAAAGGAGTATATTCCATTGATGAAAAATGGGATGCAGACGAACTAAATCATTCTAAATAAAAATAAGTATTATGAGTAAATTAAAGAACACAATTAAAATTTTTAAAACTTTTGCTGATCAAGAGAATTGGTTTGAAATAACTGAAGAAGATTTTATCTTAAAGACAGAAGGTAGAGGTGCTTATAAAAAAGGTACTGCCTTAAAACTTCTTTTGGAATTTGGAACAATTAGAACAGATTTCGCATATTATTCATTAAAACCTTCATTCTAAATAAAATGGACATATTTGACGAAGCAGAAGAAATAAAAAAAAATCAAGAATTAATTTCAAAAAAACTTGATGAAGTCGAGTCGGATCTCGATAAAATTTCAAAAATAAATAAACACAAATCAAAACTTAAAGTAGTATGGAAAAGACAGAAATAAAATTATCAAAACATATTCCTTCTATTCAAGAAAACATAGTAAGGAGAAAACGCACAGGTCAATGGTTTATTGACAATGTTGTGAGCAAAGTTGAAAAAGGAGAAATCGTAGCAACCTTTGCAACAATTCAGTTAAAACAAATTTTAAACGCAATTACTTTGGCACTAAAAAAAATAGAGCCTCAAACAGTTGATGAGCTTGAGGGGTTAAATCATTATTCTTACGGAGATGTAAAGATTCAGCACCGAGAAGGTACTCGAGTGGTTGATTATTCAGATTGTCCAGAAGTTGTGAAAATGGAGGAACATTTGAAAAAGTTAAAAGATCACTTAAAACATGCACTTGTTGGAGTTGAAAAGGGAACAACAACCATCCTAGAAAATGGAAAATTTGTAGATACCAACGGAGAAATTAGAAATCTTCCAAAATGGAAATATCGCAAAGGATCAGTTGTAATGTCAAAGATATGAATCTAATTAAAAAAGGGGTACGCCTTGAGAATTTTTTCAAAATGTACCCCTATCAAGAATTGATTTTAAATGAATTTGGCTTTGATTTATTGGACAAAGGTCGAAAAAGAGAAAAAATAGATATGCTTAAAATATTTGTAAAGCATGTGAAAGAAAAATTTCCTTGTATGTCTTGGTGTGACATTGGATATTTCCTCAAACGAACACATGCAAGTATTATCAATTTGCATAAAGGACACGAGAATCTATATTTTTCTAATACTGATTTCAAAAAAAAATCGATATTTGTAAGAAGTAAATTTTTGTATCTAGATCAACACAATAAATCAGAGATATATAAAAGGAAATGTTTGGATATAATTGACAAATCTCCAGATTATTATTGTGAAATATTTTATGATGCAATCTTAAAGACAAAACCAATGATTGAAAACAAAGTAACTATATGAGCAAAGATCCTGCTCTTTTATTTTATCCCTCAGATTTCTTGACCGGGACAATGTTTCTTTCAGATGAACAATGTGGCAAGTATATAAGACTGCTTTGTTCGCAGTTTATACATGGAAGATTAAGGAAAGATTATATGATAAAGATATGTGGAACATATGACGAAGATATCTTTTCCAAGTTCAAAAAAGATTCTGAGGGTTTATATTACAATCAAAGATTGGAAGATGAGCAGAATAAAAGAAAAGCATATTCTGAAAGCCGAAGAAAAAATAGACTTAAAAAATCTTCTAACAAAAATATCATATCAAAAACATATGATAAACATATGGAAAATATAAATGAAAATATAAATAAAAATGATATTGAAGTTTATCCATCGTTTGATGATTTTTGGAATCTTTACGATAAAAAAGTAAATAAACCAAAATGTCAAATTAAATGGAGAAAGCTCCGACAGAAAGATAGAGAAACGATTATGAATCATCTGCCTAGTTATTTAAGTTCAACTCCAGACAAATCATATCGAAAAAATCCTCTAACTTATTTAAACAATTCCTCTTGGGAGGATGAAATAATTAACAAAAAGAACACAAATGACATCAATACAGCTTTCGCAAGAGAAATCATTACAGGTTTACAATCTTGATAATGCTCTCTCTTTAAAAATATTGTCGGTTGAAAAAGCCGTAAATTCAGAAACTCCAAGTCTAACTAAAATGATAAAAGCAACTAATGAAAAAAAGGTTTCTTATCTCATTATGGGTTTGCTTGTAAATATGAATAATAAATTAAAGTTTAAAGAAAAATTAACAGAAAACGAAATTCGTGGATTATCTGAAAGTATTATGGATAAATATTACTATCTTAAACTATCGGATTTTGTTTATGTTTTTAATCAAATCTCAGATGGAGAGATTGATTTATTCGGATCACTCTCCCATAGGGATGTGATGAAGGCTCTAAAAGATCATACAAATTTAAGATGGAAATATAAAAATCATGGAAATACAATTCACAGGAACACTAATAGATAAAAAAGAACGAGAAATCAGAGGAAACAATTTTGAAATTCAACCTTTCTTGATACAAGTTGAAGATTCAACATTGTACTTTGAAGCAGTCGGAATGTACTCTGGAATCGGTAATGGAATAAACATAGGAGATATTGTTATGTGTACAGCAGAAATAATTTCAAGACAAAGGAAAGACAATTCAAATAAATATTGGACAAACATTAATTTGATTGATATGAAAAACAATTTAGATACTGACGAAGTAAATAAATCAGATCCTTTGCCAATTCATCCATTTCAAGATGTACAAGAAAAAGAGGACAATTTACCTTTTTGATGGTTTGATGCACCAAAAAGCATCACTTTTTTTCATTTAATGTTTGATTTGCCCCTCGGTTATCTTTTCTTTTTAATGTTTTGAATATATAGTTTGTTAACAACCGAGGGGTTTTTTATTTTTTTGATGTAACTTAGATTAAATCAAAAGTTTTGGATGCTAGATATAAGAATAAAACAATCCCACAGCTTCGGACAATAGCAGTTCGACACTTTCACAAATACATAAGAGAGAGAGATAAGGACAAACCCTGCATCTCTTGTGGTAAATATAACAAACTCCAAGCAGGTCATTTTTATAGTGCAGGTCAATATCCCGGTTTAAGATTTGAAGAAAAAAATGTCCATGGTCAATGTTTACATTGCAATTATTTTAAACATGGATCTTTAATAAATTATACTCACAATCTAGTCGACAGAATTGGAGCTTATGATTTCGGGCAATTAAAACTAAAAGCAGACACATACAAAAGATCAAGATTCAAATGGGATAGATTTTATCTTCTTGAAATAATTGAAAAATATAAAAAACTGAATAATGACAAAGAAAGAGGCAATTGATTTATTCTATAAAAATTATTATAAAATAAAACAAAAATCGAGAGAAGTTCAGAACGAATTAAAAGACAGAGGAGAGTTCCACGAAGATATAACTCACGAATTTTATTTAAAAATTGTTGATGAATTAGAAAAAATAGAAGAAAAACCAGATCAAGTCATAAAATTTATTGACCGATTTTTTTGGGGTAAAACGTTAAAAATATATAGGATCATCAAAAATATGTATGTGCATTTCTTGAGAAGGGAAAACAAATACGTTCCTTTTGATTTTTCTAAAATGTCTGTAAATGAAAGAAAAAAATTGATAACAAAAGCAAAAAAACTAGATCTCGAAGGCAAAACCATTGACCAAAAAGTTGATGATGTCGTAGATAGTTTTTATTGGTTTGATAAAAAACTATTTAATTTATATCGCTACGATTTTAAAACTCACAAATCGAAGATGAGCAAAGCGACAAAAATTAGTATTTCTACCATTTACAGAACAGTCAAAAGATGTAAAGTTAAAATAAACAAAGCGTTAAGAAATGAGTACTATAAAAAGTAGAGGATTAGGAGATAAAATAGAAAAGTATATAACCAAACCAACAGGTATCAAAGCAGTCGTGGATAAAGTTTCAGAGGTAACCGGGAAACCTTGTGGATGTGAAAAAAGAAAAGAAATACTAAACGAATGGTTTCCATCTAAAGGAATGCTTAAAAAATCAGAACACGAATACTTAAAAAATTTTTTCAAATATTATAATGGACATTCATTGTCGAATGAAAATCAAATGAAAGATTTGTTTAAAATCTACAATAGAGTTTTTAAAACAAGACAAAAAGCAACGAATTGCAGCTCGTGTTTGAAAAGAATCATTTCACAAATTAGAGATAAATACGAAGAATATGAAAAAATCTGAAAAAATATCTAAAATAAAAGTGCATCCAAATAATCCTAGACTAATAAAAGATGTCAAGTTTAAAAAACTTGTGCAATCGATTAAAGATTTCCCGGAGATGTTAGAAAAAAGACCAATCATTGTCAACAAAGACTTGGTTTGTTTGGGAGGGAATATGAGATTGAAAGCTGCAAGAGAAGCAGGATTAAAAGAAATATGGATAGACATTGCAGATTGGTCAGAGGAAAAACAAAAAGAATTTATAATCAAAGACAACTCTGGATTTGGAGAATGGGATTGGGATATTCTTGCAAACGAATGGGATCAAAATAAACTAAACGATTGGGGTTTAGATTTGCCTCCTATGTTTAATGAAGAAATTGAGGTCGAAGAAGATGATTATACTAAGCCTAATGATTTAAATGTGGATGTCGTTTTAGGAGATTTAATACAGATAGGGAATCATCGTTTATTATGTGGAGATAGTACGGATATACACCAAGTCGCAAAATTAATGCAAGGAGAAATATCACACCTTTCATTTACTAGTCCTCCTTACAATGCAGGAAAAAGCGAAAAATTAAGTAATAATACTCATACAAATGACAACAAATACAATATTTATAATGATAATCAATCCCAAAATGATTATTTAAAAATGCTAATTGATTTTACAACCAATACTTTACAATATTCTAATTATTTAATTTGTAATATCCAAAGTCTCGCAGGTAACAAAATTTCCTTAATAGAATATCTTTATCATTTTAGAAATAATTTTTTAGATGTGGCAATTTGGGATAAAGGTCATGCGGCCCCACAAATGGCAAATAATGTCCTAAATTCTGTTTGGGAATATTTGTTTTTTATTTCTTCAAAAGAAAAACCAAGTCGAGCAATACCAAATGCTAATTTTAAAGGTACTGTTCAAAATATTTATAGAGAAAAAGGTCAGTTTAAAAATGAGTTTGCAAATATTCATGCAGGGACTTTTCCTACACATCTTCCACAATGGGGGATACAATTCACTAAAAAAAACGATATAATATTAGATGTCTTTCTTGGAACTGGATCTACCATGGTTGCAGCTCATCAACTCAAAAGAAAATGCTATGGGATGGAGCTTGATCCTAAATATTGTCAAGTGATTATTGACAGAATGAAAAAACTAGACTCAAATCTAGAAATAAAAATAAACGGAAAACCTTATGAAAATTAATCTGCTTGATTTATTTAGTGGAATCGGTGGCTTTCATTTAGGACTTAAAAAAGCAGGATATGAAATCAACTCCTATTTTTCAGAAGTAGATAAATACGCAATCGAAGTATATAAAAATAATTTTAAAAATTCAAACTATGTCGGATCAGTTACAGATGTTCAATCAAAAGACTTACCCAAAATCAACGCAATCACTTTCGGATCTCCTTGCCAAGATTTTAGTTTGGCTGGAAAACGTAAAGGTATGCAAGGAAATAGAAGCTCCCTTATTAGTGAAGCAATTCGACTCATCAGCGAATGCAAACCAGACTTTTTTATATGGGAAAATGTTAAAGGAACTTTCTCCTCAAACTCTGGCGAGGACTTTTGGGCAATTATCCAAGCCTTTGCCAACATTGGGGGTTATAGACTCGAATGGCAACTGCTTAATACAAAGTGGTTTTTACCCCAAAATAGAGAGAGAATCTACCTTGTCGGATATCTTGGAGGAAAAAGTGGAGGACAAATATTTCCTATCGGAGAAAACAACAGAGAGAATTATAAACCAAACGACATCAATGCGACCAATTCCATCCTCGCAAGATACAAAGCAGACAATGTTGGATCGTACATTGAGGAAGGTATCCCAAGTCCACAGAAAGAATTTGAAATCACAGACAAAAGATCAAACATCAAAAGCAACAAAGAAGCCTCAACATTAGTCGCAGGATATTATAAACAACCATCAGATGCAGATTATATTAAAATCAAATCAGCCACAAAAAGAGGATACGAATTAGCAAAAGAAGGAGATAGTATTAATTATTCTACACCAACATCTAAAACTAGAAGGGGCAGAGTTGGAAAAGGAGTATCTCAAACATTAGATACAGCGTGTGAAATGGCAGTAGTCGGTACTCTTAGAACACATAATGATGGAAAAGGATTTAGAAAAATAAAAGATGGAGTATCTCCTTGCATTCCTGCAAGAGCAAGAGAGGATGGATCTGGTCAACCAATAATAAGCTATGTAAAAAATGATTATAATTTCAGTCAAAAAGCTCTAAATGAAACTTTAAAAAATGCAGATTTATCTGAAAAGGACACAAAGGCTTTAGATTTGTACAATAAAAAAGCAAAGGATGACTCTCCAACTCTAACAGAGCCTCATCATAATAGTTTAAGGCTTTACCAAACAGGAAAAATAAGAAGATTGACACCTTTAGAATGTGAAAGACTTCAAGGATTCCCAGACAATTGGACAAAATACGGAACACAAGGAATCATATCAGATACACAGAGATACAAAATGTGCGGCAATGCAGTAACTGTTAATGTAGTTGAAGCAGTCGCAAAAAGAATAAAAACACAGAAAATAGTATGAAAACAATTCAACACTTGACAGGAATGTGTGGAGAAATACACCACGAATTTAATATTGCTATCTTAATAATAGCTTTTATAATTTACAGCACAAAAACAACACGAAAATGGCAAAAGAAGATATAATAAAATACGAATGGAAACCCGGAGAATCTGGTAATCCAAAAGGCAGACCAATAGGATCTTTGAATCGTTCAACCATAGCTCGGAAATGGTTGCAGACAAAAAGCAAGATTTTTAATCCCATAACAAATCAAGAGGAAACACTAACCCAAGAAGATATTGCAACTTTAGCTCTTATCAAAAAGGTTAGAAGTGGAGATGTTCATGCGTACAAAGCTCTGATGGATTCGAGCTATGGACAACCAAAAGAAACAATAGATTTGAATCAAATTGCAGAGCAACCATTATTTTTAGATGTTCCAGAAAACGACAGCGATACAGAAGATTCAAAAGCTAAAGAAAAGAAATAGAATAATTCAAGGAGGAACGTCAGCTTCTAAAACATTTGGAATCTTGGCATACTTGATAGACTATTTGACAAAACACGATTCTTTAGAATGTTCTGTCGTGGCTCAAACTTACCCACATTTAAAAAGAGGCAGTCTCAGAGATTTTAAAAAAATTATGGAAATGACAGGCAGATGGTTTCCAACAAGATTCAACAAATCAAATTCAACTTATCAATTCTTAAACAGATCAACAATAGAGTTTTTTTCTGCTGATCAAGAATCCAAACTTCGAGGAGCAAGAAGAAACATACTTTTTTTAAATGAAGCAAACACTATATCCTACGATGCGTTTCTGCAACTTGCTGTTCGTACTTCTGATTTTATATTTATAGACTTCAATCCGACTCACGAATTTTGGGCAAATACAGAACTTGAAAATGATCCTGATAGTGATTGGGTAGTTTTAACTTATAAAGACAATCAAGCTGCTCCACAAGCGGCCATCAATGAAATCCTCAAAGCAAAAGACAAAGCAGAAAAAGGGAATGAGTTCTGGGCTAATTGGTATGATGTCTATGGATTGGGAAAACTAGGAAAACTATCTGGGGCAATATTTCAAAATTGGGAGATTGGAGAATTTAAAGAAATTTCAAAATCGATATTTGGTCAAGATTATGGAATGAACGATCCGACTACCTTAGTCCAAACATCAATCGACAAGGATAGAAAAATAATATATGCAAAGGAATGCTTCTACAAGCAGAATCTAGTAACCTCAGAGATTGCAAGATTGAACAAACAATTTGCAGGAGATAATTTAATCATAGGAGATAGTGCAGAAAAAAGACTAATCACAGAGCTGTCGAAAACTTCTAATATAAAACCATCAATAAAAGGTCAAGGATCAATTACTTTTGGAATTAGTATGATGCAAGATTATCTTATTGTCGTAGATCCAGAAAGTCATAATTTAATCAAGGAATTGAAAAACTATATTTGGCTTGAGAAGAAAAGTCAAACGCCATGCGATAATTTTAATCATTTGATTGATGCTCTCCGGTACTCGATATCGTATCAATTAGCAAATCCCTACGCAGGAGAATACCATATTTTATAAAAAACCTAGACCGAAAAACACAACCCCAAACGTTAATATAATATACCCCTAATTATGGCGAAAGTAAAACTGAACATACCAAACAAAATGAGTGAGGTCAAATTTGGACAATATCAAAAGTTCCACAAGCTGATGACCAAAGATTCTGATGTTGACTTTGTCAATAAAAAGATGATTGAAATATTCTGTGGACTCCCGTTGTTAGAGGTTGACAAAATAAAATATGAATCTATTGCAGACATAATTGAAATACTGACTAAGATGTTTAATGAAAAACCAGATCTCATTAAGAAATTTGAAATGGATGGGGTTGAGTATGGATTTCATCCACAACTTTCAGAGATGACATTTGGAGAGTTTGTGGATCTTGACACATTTGCAGGAGATTGGGATACAATGGACAAAGCTCTTGGAGTTTTATTCAGACCAATCAAAGACAATTTTAGAGATACCTATTTGATAGAAGATTACGATGGTGCTAAGGAAACACATATGAAAGAAATGCCCCTAGATGTAGCTTTGGGTGCAATTTTTTTTTTATCAAATTTAAGAATAGAACTCATGAACGCTATCCTAGCTTATTCAAAGAAAGAATTGAGTCGGACTATCCAACATCAGAACAAGGATTTTCCAATAAGTGGGGCTGGTATGCTTCCCTCTTTTCTCTTAGCCAAGGAAAAATTACAGAATATGAAAAAGTCGAGAAACTAAATTTAGATACTTGCTTGACTTTTTTATCATTTATGAAAGAAAAAAATGAACTTGAACGACAACAAATCAAAAATGCACGACAAAGAAAATTTGATTGATACTCTTTATGATAGAGAGTTCTTATCTGACGATGAGGAAATCATTTTATCAGATGGATTTGAGGATGCATTAATTGGAGTATCAGCAGGACAACCAAAGATTGCTGTTTACGACTTTTGGAAAGCTCTAGATTGCATTATGAAGTTTGAGCCAGATACAGATTTTGATGATGCCTTAGAATGGCTTGAGGCTTTTGCAAATCAAAAAATACCAAACGCTGAAAATGTAACCCCAATATTTGTCAAGACTTTATGAACTCATATTTCAAAATAATAGATGATGTCAAGACAGCTTTAATTGCAGAGCCATTTATTAACAATGTATCGACAGGAGATATCTATGATGTTGATTTGAAAAAAATCACAATATTTCCTCTTGCTCACATTATTGTTGACACGATAGATATTGATACCAACGTTATTACAATGACAGTCAATATTCTTTTGATGGACATTGTAGATTTCAACAAAGAAGATAGCACAGATGAGATTAGAGGCAACAACAACGAATTGGATGTGATAAACAATATGATGAATGTTGCAGCTCGTTTACAAGCTCTTTTGAAAAGGTCAAGCACATACCGGGAAACATACGAACTGACAAGCTCATTCAATTGTTCTCCTTTTGAGGAAAGATTTGAAAACAATCTTGCTGGTCTTGCTTTAGATTTTACAATACAAATGGAAAACTCAATGACTTCTTGCTGATGGCTACACTTGATAATTTAATGAAATTTACAAAAGAAGCTCTTGAGGACTTTGGTAAGTCTGTGGTTGAGAAATCAAAAAAGAGATTTGTAAGAAAATACAAGGATCAATTCAAAGCAACAACAAAAGGCAAACTCTACAAAGCTATTGACTACGAATTAGAAGTTGAAAGAAGAGATATACTTATCAAGTTTCCTTTTATGAAAGATATCGAATATGCTAAATATGTAGATTTAGGAGTCAAGGGAAAGACTTCAAGTTTTGGGGTTTCTAGAAACTCTCCTTTTAAATTCGGATCTGGTACAGGAAAAAAAGGAGGACTAAGAGATGGAATATTGAAATGGGTAAAAGCTAAAAAATTGCAGTTTCAAGATAAGAAAACAAAAAGGTTTCTAAGTTACAAATCAACGAGCTATTTAATAAGTAGAAAGGTTTACAACAAAGGTATTCCTGCAAAGAAATTTTTCACTAGGTCATTTGATGAAGCATATCAAAAATTACCAAAGGAATTGATTGAAGCATTTGCTCTAGATATAAAAAACGAATTTAAAAAATACACGACTGAATGAGTACAATAATAAACGCAAGAAGTCCGTTTTACTTAACAGCAACAGCTCCGACTGTTTCGCTAGGAACTTTTACTTGTACAACAGCAGGACTAAGTGGATTCGCAGTTGCTAGCGATGGAACTGTAACCGAGCCAAATATTTTAAGAGGTACAATCATTGACAGAAGTGACACAAGTTTTGCAGCAAAAAACGTTGGCGACCTCTCCCAAGACAGAACAGTAACTTATACTATTCGTGTACCAGATGGATATACTAATTTCAGCGATAGTTTAGCTTGTCCATTGACAGCAACACAAACAGCACCAGCAGCAGGATCAAGTGGATGTGTACCCAGCAACAATAACAAGATGGCAACTTTCACAGGAACAATTTCTAATATAACAAATCTCACATCCACAACGATCAATCTAGGATCTTTCTTTACACAACAATCCGGTGCAACTTTTAAAAAATATGAGGTTATAAGATACGGAGATTCAGCAGTTGACTTCTCCCTTTCAGACTCAACGTCAATATCATCTACATTGACGATTAGTACTTCAACTGACTCCGTATCTGCAACCTTTATCGTACAAGCTCACAACAACGGAGATACTTGTGTAACATCTTCTAATTCATTTACAGCAACCTCTGCTAGTACTTTTGCTCTGCATTGTACAACAGATGATTCAAGCAATCGATCCGTAAGCGTAACAGGAGGCAACGTTGCAGCAGATGGTACTGTATCAAGAGCAAGTTTCTTGAGAGGAAATCTTACAGATATCATAATCGCTTCGATTGGTGGAGTTTCTGATGGATCAACAAGCGTGATGACTTCTCTAAATGTTGGAGCAAATGGAACAGGAAGCACAAGAACAGTCGTTTTAAATTACATATTTACTGTGCCTCAAGGATATTCGAATTATGGATCTGGAAGCACAACTTTAACTTGCCCTATATCATACAATCAAATAGCAACTTCTGTAACCCCAACTCTAGACTGTGCAAATATTACTTTCAAAGGTTTTAGATTAGCAAACACAGGAGATATTATATTTGCAGATGGAACTGCCGAGCTTAACGATGGTCAATTCTTAACTGTTGTAGATGTAACAACTACCTCTGGAGATCACAAGTTTGCAAAAGTGCAAGTAGACACCAACCAACAGCTTGACATATTTGTAACCATACCATCTGGTTATGTAGATGCAGGAACAATCAAAGAATGTCCTGCGGCCATAACTGTCAAACAACCTGCAACTTTCAACACCTGTGATAGTTCGACTTTAAACGCTTTTATTACAGATCAAGCCTTTGACAATTTGAAGGATTTTTGTAATAAACAATTTGGACATACAGTCAAAAGACAAATCACAGGACAAGCAGTTGTTGGTGCGTTGATTTGTGAAAATGGCAGACCATTTCCCGGACAGAATATGTTTCATGGATATAGTGCAACTTTAGACAACACAGGGGTGGGAGATATTGGAGGAGAATGGATAGGAATTAGAATATCAGAATTTGGAATAGTTACGGAAGTAACTTCTAAAAATTGTGATGGAAATACAGATTTTGACTTAGTAGATTAATATGGCACTCAAATCAGCAACAATACAAATATATATTTACTCCGGTACTGAAGGATCTTTTACCGACACCGATTTAAAATATACAATATCAAAGGAAAGAATCTCGAGCAGATCAAATATCATATTTGAGATTGGCAACCTTGTGAGGGATTACATCACTCATTCGTTCAATGATGATTATGCTTCAGTAACGCAATGGGTTTCAATAGTTCAGACCTTAATAGACAGCACAACTAATTTAGCATACACAGTTGGAGGAACAACCACAACGCATTTTGTTCTTAAAGATGGCTATGGAGATTTTGAGGATTCTATAAATCCACAGCTATCGACAAATTGTTTGATTACAACTGACAATATTTATCTACCAGAAGGAGTTGCAGGTAAGATTCCAATATTTGCAGAAGGAGTTGGAAAGTATGTAATTGGATCAACCACAACCCAAGTAACTGACTCTGGTAATTCAAACCAAAAAATACAATATATTACTGTACCTGCTGACACGACAAACAATGTAGTGATATATGCAACCAATGATTCTGACATTGTCAAAACAGTAAAAGTGAATCTTGTATGTGAGCCAAAGTTTACATCTTTCAAAGTAACTTTTGTAAACAAATACGGAGCTTATCAAGATATTTATTTCTTCAAAAAAACAAAAGAAACTTTTAGAGTTACAGATGAAACTCATAAAAGGAACAATATTGATACAACAAATGTAACGTATCCAACATATTCTGGACAGAGAGAAAGATATGGAGTGAATGCAATCACAACTTTAGAGATGAACACAGGATTCATTTTAGAGGATGCAGTCAGCACAGTTGAAGAACTATTTTTGTCCGAAAATGTTTACATAAGATTTGATGGCAAAACCTTGCCTGTTATTCCAAAGAGCAAATCCTTTGTTCAGAAAACAAATCTAAACGATAAATTAATCAATTACACAGTACAGTTTGAATTTGCATTTAATTTGATAAATAATGTTCGTTAATGAAAGATATTCAACTTCAGCTATTTATCAAGGATGAAGAATTAGAACTTCACGACAATGAAAGCGTAACTCTTACACAAACACTTCAAGATATACTTGATTTGTCTAAAGTCTTTACAGATTACACTAGGACTTTTAATGTACCTGCTTCAAAAACAAACAACAAGATTCTTAAACATTATTATATGGCTAATGTTCAAGTTGAAGATTTTGATGTTCAAGCTAAGTTTGATGCAGAGCTTTTCCTTAACTACAAACCATTCAAAAAGGGAAAGGTAAGATTGGAGAATGTACAGATGCAAAACAATAGTCCTTTGAATTACAGAATCACTTTTTTTGGAAACACAGTTAAAATCAAAGATATTATTGGAGATGACAGATTGCAAGATCTTGATATTTTAAACTCTCTAGAATTAGATTTTAACGCAACCGAAGTCATAGCAAAAATGCAAGATGGAATCGATGTGCAAGTAAATGGAAAGAATATTACTGATATGATAATCTATCCGTTAATTACTCATACCGACAGATTAATTTATGACTCTGGAGATGATACAGCTTCTACAAAAAACCTATACTATGGATCAAACTCTCATGGAGTAGTGTTTGATCAATTGAAACCTGCTGTTAAATTAAATGGTCTTTTAGAAGCAATCATGGCTCAATATCAAATCACATTTTCAACTGACTTTTTCTCTGAAACAAACGCAGTTTGGAATAATCTGTATATGTGGTTGCACAAAGATAAGGGTACTCTAATCAGCACTGGCACTTTGGGATTGGGATCAGCAGTTGGAAATTTTAGAAACTTAACCGGGAGTTGGACAGATACAGGCACATCTTTTAGAAACAAAAGTGGATCTAAACACAAAAAACTTCTTGCAGGGTTTACAGGTATGGGAGCAACAGGATATGCAAACGGAATTATCTATGGCTCTTATAGTGGAGATCGATTTATTGATTTAACAATTGAAACATCAGCTACCGACTACGATGTAAGAATTACAGGAGGTTATAGAGAGGTTATATTTGAGGGAAATTTTTCTGGAAATTCTCATCCTGTAAAATTAACTGATGGACTCAAAATGAGAAAACCAAACAGCAACAAAGACTACCCAAGATATAGACCAGAAATTGCTTGTACTGAAAACGCAACCTTCACAGTTAAAATGAAAGTCTTTGAATCAAATGATAAAGATGCTGGGTTTGCATTTGCACAGGCTATACATACCTCGTCAACATTCTATAAAACAACTCCTGCAAATGAAATGCCAGAAATCAAAACAATGGACTTCTTGACCGGGATTTTTAAAATGTTTAATCTTACAAGCTATCTAGAAAAAGACACAGACATAATTGAAGTGCTACCATTGTCGGATTGGTACAATGCAAGTACTACAACTTACGACATAAGTGAGTTCATGGATCTTAAAAAATCTCAAGTATCCGTTCCTTTGCCATATCAAGAGATTGATTTTTCTTATGAAGGTAATGACAGCTTTTTGTCGTTTTTTCATAAACAAAGATTCAATAACAAAAGGTGGGGAGCATTGTCCTACAATGCAAACAACGAAACAAACAAAACATATGAAGTACAACTTCCCTTTGAGCATTTTAAATTTGAGAATCTTAGAGATGCGAATGGAGGAGCAGTAAAAAATATTATGTGGGGATGGTCAGTAGACAAAAATCAAGATTCTTATGTAGGAAAACCCTTGATATTTTACTCAAAAAAAGTCACAAGTGGTACACCAATAACAGCACTAGAAACATCTGGAGGAACAAGACACCAATTGACATCCTATTACATACCAAGTAATTTATCAGATCCTACATCTAGTTCAAATCAATCGATACATTTTGGTGTTGAAAAAAACGAGTACAATTTTGAAAGTGCAAACAAATCACTTTTTCAAACTTATTATCAAACTTATATAGAGGAGATATTTGACAAAAGCAGAAGGATATACAAATTCAAGGCATATCTGCCTATGAAAGTAATTCTAAATTTAGAGCTTAATGATAGATTGATAATCTTCAACGAGCTTTATAAGATTAATAAAATAACCACAAATTTTGAAACAGGTTTGTCGGATCTTGAATTAATCAACGAAGTACAAAGTTTCTCCGTTCCTGTTTCAGATGTGATTGGAGAAGTAGTAAAAACAATAGATGAGGCGAGTCTTGTAACTGTCGATTCAACTAAATTAACTGTGGATAGTGATACTATAATAATATGATAAGATCAATCATGGATATGCTAGTGATAGCTAAGAAAGAAAAATTAAGAGGTAAATACATCAACGTTGCTCTTGGCAAAAACAAAATACCAGAGAGTTTTAAAGATGTTTTTAAATTAACATTATTGAGAAAATGGCAGAAGAAATAATAGTAGCTTTAAAAGCTCAAACCGAGGAGTTACAAAAAGAACTCAAAGAAGTTCGACAAGGATTAAAGGATGTAAAAAAACAAGCCGAAACCACAAACAAAGGGATTGGTGGAATAGGATCTGCACTTAAAGGAGTTGGTGCAATTTTAACCGGGGGTTTGTTTAAAGCAGGTGCAGTCATATTTGAGAAACTTGCAGATTTATTTATGTCGAATCAAAAAGTCGTTACATTTTTAAATACTGCAATGACAGGTCTCAAAATTGTTTTCAACGATTTTGTAGAAATAGTCACAAACAGTATATCAAACATTGGAAACTTTGGTACTGCAATCAAAGAATCAATTATCAATACGCTTACTGCCGCAATAAAACCTTTCAAACTTTTGGGGGAGGCTTTTATTAAATTATTAAAAAGAGATTTTTCTGGAGCTTTTGAAACCTTAAAAGAAAGTGGAAGTGCAGTAGCAGACAATTTTAAAAGCGTAGCTCAAGGAGTGAACAATGTAAGAAACGGATTCAAAAACGGAGTCAAAGCAGTAGCAGATTATGCCAAAAGCACAGCAAAAGCAGCAGTCGAAGTAACCAAACTAAACGAACAGCAAGAACTTAATCTTGCAATTAATGACAAATTGCAATTTATATTTCAAAGACAAGCAGAACAACAAAGACAAATAAGAGATGATGTTTCCAAAAGTATAGAAGAAAGAATAGAAGCTAATAACAAACTTGGAGAGGTTTTAGAAAAACAACAAGCTCTGCAATTAGAAAACGCACAGAAAAATTTAGATGCCGCAAGAGCAAACCTTGAGATTGACAAAGACAGTATTGCAAATAAAACTGCACTTGTAGAAGCAGAGAAAAACTTCGCTGATGTTTTAGAGAACATTGAAGGATTCAGATCCGAGCAAGATGTGAACAGAGTTGCTTTAGAACAAGAACTTCTAGACAGAGAAAATGCAAAAGCTGAAGGAGAAAGCAGAAGATTTATAGAGAGAAAAAGGATGGCTGCTGAGGAGATTGAAGATGAACTTACACGAATAGCAGTACTCAAAGAAATAGCAGATGAAGAAAGAGAACTAGAAACAGAAAGACTACTTGAAAAAATCTCACAATATCAAGAAGGAACTCAAGCTCGTATAGATGCAGAACAAGAATTTGAAGATTTTCTTGTTGCCTCTGAACAAAAAAAACAAGCCTTAGAAAAACAATCCAAAGCCATTAAAAAGAAAAATGACGATGAAGAAGTCAAGAGAAAAGAGGCTCTTGAAAAGTTAGCGATTGCCCAAGATCAAGCTACACTTGGAAGAATTGTACAACTTGCAGGTCAAGGATCTGCCATAGGTAAAGCCGCTGCTCTAGCAAATGCAACGATATCAGGGATTGAAGGAGTTCAAAACGCATATACAACAGCACAAAAATCTCCAATCACTGCATTATTTCCCGGTTATCCATTTGTCCAAGCAGGGATTGCTGCGGCCTTTAGTGCTGCTCAAATAGCGAGCATCGTAAGTACTCCAAAACCCAATGTTTCAGGAGGTGGAGGAGCTAGTGCTACAGCACCAAACGTTCCCTCTGCTCCTGCATCAGCACCACCTGCTTTCAACGTAGTAGGAGAATCGCCAGAAAATCAACTAGCACAAACTATTGAAGGCAGACAACAAGAGCCAATCAAAGCATTTGTAGTTAGTAACGAAGTATCAAATGCCCAGGCGTTAGATAGAAATATTATAGAACAAGCATCAATCGAATAAATATGAAAATAATTGAATTAATACTAGACGAAGAAAACGAAGATTTAGGCGTAACAGCTATTTCAGTTGTAGAAAACCCAGCAATAGAAGAACAATTCTTAGCTCTTAAAAGCCAAGAGTTTAATTTTGCCAAACAAGATCAAGACAAAAGGCTTCTTGTGGGGGCTGCTTTAGTGCCTAACAAACCCATATATCGAAAAAATAAAGATGAGGAATATTATATATATTTCTCAAAAGATACTGTCAGAAAAGCCTCTGAAATGTTTTTTAAAAAAGGACATCAATCAAGCACAACCTTAGAACACGATATGAAACTTGAAGGATTGACAGTTGTTGAGTCTTGGATTGTAGAATCTGAAAAAGATAAATCAAGACATTATGGATTAAATGTACCAGAGGGAACTTGGATGATTTCAATGAAAGTAGAAAATGATGAGATTTGGAATGAATATATTAAAACAAACAAACTCAAAGGATTCTCTATTGAAGCATTTATGTCCGATCGTATGCAAAGACCAAAAGACAAAACCTTATCGGAAATATTACAAGAAATAGAAGAAGAAGAAGCTGAATTTTTAAGCAAAAAAATTGTCAACTTATTAAATGAGGAAGAGATAGAGTTTGAATCCTATTCTGATTATCCAGATGCAGTTAAAAACAACGCAAAAAGAGGTAGAGAATTAAATGAAAAAGTTAATAATAAATGTGCAACGATGGTCGGCAAAGTAAGGAGTGCCTCTTTAGCACAAGGAAAGCCGATACAAGTCGACACAATTAAGAGGATGTATAGCTTTCTATCAAGGGCAGGAGAGTATTATGATGAAAGTGATTCAAAGGCTTGTGGAACTATCAGTTATTTACTTTGGGGAGGCAAAGCAGGACTAAGATGGGCAACCTCTAAACTCAAAGAATTAGGAGAGATAGATTTGCAGACACAAGTGATTAACGATGACTACGCAATTATAGATGATCGACTTGCTTACAGCACAGAGGAAAAGGCAAAAGAAATGGCTGCAAATATAGGTTGTGAGGGTTTCCATACTCACGAGCTTGTAGATCCTAAGACAGAAGAAACAAAGACTTGGTATATGCCATGCGAACAGCACAAAATGACAGAGGAAGAATTTAAAAAATACAAATGTCCTCCTGGTTACAAAAAAGATTATCAAAAACACAAGTGTGTGAAGATGAACGAGGAGGAACTTGCAGAGGTCGGACCAAGAGGAGGCATAAGAAAAAGTCCGAAAGCTCCTAAATCTGGTACACCAAACCCCAAACCAAAGGGGAAAGGAACAGCCAAAGGAGATGCCTCTACAAGCAGAGGAGCAAAAGTATCTAAAGCAGATCAAGAAAAACTACAAAAGAAATCAGATGACTTTAATGAAAGATATAAGAAAAAACTAGGATACGGAGTTACAATAGGACAACTCAAATCTGTATTTCAACGGGGTCTTGGTGCATTTAATACATCCCATTCTCCAAGAATAAAATCTCCCACAGCTTGGGCTATGGCACGAGTCAACGCTTACCTTTATTTGGTTAAAAATGGCAGACCTCAAAACCCAAAATACAAAGGCGATTTTGACTTGCTTCCTGCTAAACATCCAAAATCTATGAAGAAATGAAAAAGAAATATAAATCAATGTCAAAGATAAGTCCAAGAGGAGGAAAAAGAGGATGTCTTTGTAAAGACAGAAAGACGTATCATCCAAAATGTTGCACAGGAGAAATGCATGCTCAAGGAATTGGAAAAATATAGAAAAAATATGACCGATTTTGGACTCCTCAAACGTTAATAATATATAACACCTTAATTTTTATGAAAGCGACTGAAATACTAAACGAAATAAAGAACGTTCTAGGGATAGAACTATCAGAAGAAAGCGTTACTCTAGCTGTTATGAAGTTAGAAAACGGAACTGAAATCGAATCGGAAAGTTTTGAAGTTGGCAAAGATGTATTTATCAAAAACGAGGATGGCGATTCAATTCCTCTTCCTGTTGGCGATTACACCTTAGAAGATGGTACTCTCTTATCTGTAAAAGAAGAAGGCAAAATTGCTGAAATGAAAAAGAAAGAGGAAGAATCATCACAGCCAAAAGAGGATCTTGACGAGCATAAAGACGATGAAGAAAAAATGAAAAAGTATGCTACTAAAGAAGAATTGTCAGCACTCAAAAAAGATATCGAAGATATCAAAAATATGATAAAAGACAAGGATAAACTAAGTGAGCAAGAAGAAGGCAAATCCGATGAAAACCAAGAGGTTGTAGTTGAAGCAGAAAAAGTCGAAGCTGAAAAAGTTGAGCCAATAGCTCACAACCCGGAGGCATTATCTTCACAAAAAAATGAGTCATCTTTTTATCAAAGTGAGCAGATGGCTAGAATTAGAAATATGATTTATAAAAAATAATAAAAAATGGCTGAATTTGTATCAAATGATGTAGTAAGAATTTTTAGAGATACTGAAACTCTTACAGGCGTAAAAACTTTAACAACCGGGGATAGTGGAAAGACTTATTTTCTGAATGCCTCTGGTGGTGCTACGGTTACTTTACCTTCTTTAAAAGATGGTCTTAACTTTAAATTTATTGTTGCTGATAATTTTTCAACGACAAATTGGGTTATCGACTCTGCTGAAGGAGATAACATAGAAGGAATGATTGAGGTCGCAGGTGCAGTAGTGGTTGCGAGTGGAGAGGATCAAATAAACTTTGTCGCTTCTGCTGAAGCAAAAGGAGATTTTATCCAATTAGAATGTAACGGAACAAATTGGTTTGTTAGTGGACAAGCTGCCTTATCTGGTGGAATTACTGCAACAGATCCTAGTTAATAATTAATAAATTTAAAAACAATGGCGACAACGCATAATATTACAACTACATTCACAGGCAAGGCAAGTGAGGGCTATCTGAGGGCTGCTTTGCTATCTGGAAAAACTTTAGCTTCTGGAGCTGTGGACATAAGAGATAACGTACAACACAAAGAGGTTGTGCAATTATTATCTTCAGATGCTAATCTTGTAAAACCTGCAACTTGTGATTTTGATCCAACAGGTACACTTACCACAACTGAGGTAGTCATACAGCCTACCGAGTTTCAAGTAAACTTAGAAGTTTGTGCCAAAAACTATCGCAGTTCTTGGGAATCTTTACAAATGAGAGGCATCAGATCTGGTATTCCTAATTCTTTAGGAGAATTTATACTTGAGCATGTGGTAGCAAAAACTGCTGATGCAATAGAGAAAGCAATCTGGACAAACTCAACTTCATCAACTGATTTACCTTTTGATGGATGGGAAACTTTAGCAGGTGCAAACTCTGACGTAGTAGATGTTTCTGCATCCTCTATAACGAGTTCTAATGTTACAGATGAAATCGGCAAAGTAGTTGATGCAATTCCTTCAGCAGTACTAGCACAAGAAGATTTGTATATCTATTTACCGACAGCAATTTTTATGAAATATGTGAGGGCTTTAGGCGGCTTCGCTAGTCAAGGTCAAGGATCTGCTGGTATAGATGCAAGAGGTCATTTGTGGTATCAAGGTCAGCAAGAGCTTTTCTACGATGGAATCAAAGTGCTACATTGTCCAGGAATGACATCTACCAAGATGATTGCTGCAACTAGATCAAATATGCTAGTAGGCACATCGCTTTTCAGCGAGTTAAATCAAGCCTCAATCTTAGATATGAGTACTCTAGACGGAAGTCAAAATGCGAGAGCAATTCTTAGAGGCTCAATTGGAGTTGAACTTGGCTATGGATCAGAGGTTGTGTTATATTCATAACCCTTTTAGGATTAGATTGGGGGTTTGAATCCCCCAACTAATCAATTTTTTAATCTTTAAAATAAAATCAAATGGCTTGTAACTTAACTCGTGGATTCGCTTTAAATTGTAAAGACCAACTTGGAGGTATTGTCCGAGCATGGGCTACCAACTTTGGAGGTCTTGGAACTTTAACAATCGATGCGACTGATCAATGTACAGATTCTTCTGGTACGGCTGTCTGGTTTCAGTATGACTTAAAAAATAGTGGTAACAATTTGACTGTAACTGCTAATACTGCAAGAGATACAGGTACGACTGTTTTCACAGCAGTTTTATCTCTAGTATTACCAAAACTTACTAAAGAGCATAATGTAGAATTTAAACTTCTTGCTTTTGGTAGGCCGCATTGGATTGTTGAGGATCGCAATGGCTTATTCCATTTATTAGGAAGAACGCATGGATGTGATATGACAGCAGGTACTATTGCGACCGGGGGTGCGTTTGCTGATGCTTCACAATATACTCTTGAATTTACTGCTGAGGAGAAAGAGCCACCATTGACAATTAGTGGTGCTACTTCTACAAACCCAACAGCAGGTTGGTCAAGTCATACCGAAACGATAACTGTCGGTACGAATAGTTAATAAATTGTGTTCTGTTTGGGGGTAAGTTTTGTGAACTGCCCCTTTCAGAACTCTTAATATTTAATTATGAAAAAAAAGGATAAAAATTTTTACAAAAAACCATTCGATTCAGAAGAATTTTCAGAAATTAGTTCATCTAATATTGGAAAAGAATTGAATGAAAAACAGATGGAGGAGTTAGCAAAGTCAAAAAGATTTAAAACTGAATTTGCTATATACGAAATCAAATGATTATAATAGACAGAACGCAAACTTCTAATACAATTAGTTTCATTCCTAGTTCTTACAATCCAACAGGATCAAATATATTTAAAGTAACTATGATAGACGAATCTAAAAATTCACAATTGTTTACAGCGACAGTATCGAGCTTCTCAGCTAACGATTACTATTATCAGTACACAGCAAACTTTGGGCAAGACACAAGCACCGATACAACGCTAACATTGGAAATAACAAATACTGCAACAAATGAGGTTTTGACAAGAGATAAAATACTCAGCACAAACCAAACTGCAACGACTTATTCATTAAATGCGAGTAAATACACGACAAACACCACAGCAACAAATGATTTTTTAATCTATGATTAACAACGATTTCCATATTATAGGTTTGTCTGCATATCAGACTCCAGAGATTGTTGAAGATCCTAGGATGGAGTTTGTTGCTTATGGAGATGATAATTTGTACTATCAAGATTTAATTGATGCCTACCTAAATAGTGCAACTTGCAATTCAATCATCACAGGAGTTGCAAATCAAATCTACGGAAGGGGTATCTCTGCACATAACGCTTCTACAAAAACCGAAGATTTTGCAAAATTTAAAAATTTATTTAGAAAAAAATGTCTGCAAAAAATTGCTTTAGATTTAAAACTGCTCGGAGAAGCATCATTTCAAATTACATACAAAAACAAGCAAGTAGAAACTGTTTCTCACTTCAATAGAGAAACTCTAAGAGCAGAAAAATCAGATGAGAAGGGAAAGATTAACGCATATTTTTATCATCCAAAATGGAAGGATTATAAAGATGGAGATGAGCTGACTAGAATCCCGGTATTTGGATCTAATGCTCCTAATGAAATTTATATCATTCGCAAGTTTATTCCCTCAATGCACTATTACTCTCCTCCAGATTGGAGTTCAGCTTTAAATTATGCAAAACTAGAATCTGAAATATCTGAATATTTAGTCAACGAGGTAACAAATTCTTTTTCTGGAACTAAAATAGTAAACTTTTCAAACGGAGTGCCTACCATTGAGAAACAACATCTAATAAAAAACGAAATACAGAACAAACTAACAGGAGCAAATGGAGAAAAAACCATCATTTCTTTTTCTGATTCTCCAGAAACCAAAACAACAATTGAAGATATATCGGTCAGCAATGCTTCAGAAATTTATACATACATAGCTGAGGAATGTTCTAGGAAATTGCTTTTAGCAAATCGTATCACAAGTCCTCTTTTAGTCGGTATTAGAGATGCAGGAGGAAATTCTCTAGCAAACAACAAAGATGAAATTGAAGCAGCTCACAACTTGTTTGAAAATGTAGTGATTAAACCTTACCAAGAGATGATTATCGAGGCAATAGATGATATTTTAGCAGTCAATGGAATTGCTTTAGACTTATATGTTCAAACACTAACACCGATTGAATTTGTAAACACATCAGAAGTCGTTACAAAAGAGAAAAGAGAAGAAGAAACCGGGGAAGAATTATCCAAAGTTATTGATTTCAATGATGAAGATTTACTTGATCAAGTCTTACCTCTTGGAGAAAACGAAAAAACTTTATTTGATTTTGGATATCAGCTAGTGGATGAGAGGAAAGCAGATATCGATTTAGAAGATGAGCTAGACAAAGAAATTAAACTTGCGACTGCACCAAAAGGGAAAGCAAATCAGAAAAGTAAATATGATGGAGAAACAGAAAAGGGAAAAAAATATCTAGTTCGATATGAATATGCACCTCAAGCAGTTAGCAAAAATTCAAGAAAATTCTGTCGTGCTATGATAAAAGCAAATAGAGTATATAGAAGAGAAGATATTGACAGAGAGTTTGGTGGCAATAAAGAATTTGCCAAAAAGGGAGAACAAACGTACAATCTTATGAAGTATAAAGGAGGAGTAAACTGCAAACATTATTTCATAAGAAAAACATATCTATTGGATGCTGATGAAAAGATAGATCCAAACAATCCAAATGCAAAGAAAAATTTGATTTATAAATCTAGAGTTGCATCGGAAGGAATTCCAATAGATAAGGCTTTTGAAAAAGAAGCAGCAAAAAGAATGATTGACAGAAAAAGAGGAGGCAGAGTAAATTAATTATGGCAGACGTATTATTTGTAAGTAAAGAAGATATTATAAGAAAAAGTCCATATGTTGATGGCAATTTAGATGCAGACAAGATTATTCCTGCTTTGCATTTGGCACAAGTTCAGTATTTGAAAGAAATAACAGGTACGGATTTATATAATAAATTAAGTTCAGATGTAAGTGCTTTTGTATTGAGTGGTACAACAATACCAGCAAACTACAAAAACCTTCTAGATGATTATATAAAACCCATCTTGATTCATTTGACACTTGCTGAATTTTTAAAAAGTGCATCAATCACAGTATCAAACAAAGGAGTTTTTAAACATCAATCGGAAAATTCGACATCACTAACCGACAAAGAATTGAAAGAATTAATTCAAGTCGAAAGAGATAGAGCAGAAAGCTACACAGAAAGGTTTATAGACCATATGCTTTTTAATGCTCCTACGAAGTTTCCAGAGTGGTTTTCTAACACCGATGACGACCAGCATCCACAATATGAATCCTATACAATAGATTGGGTATTATGAGTTTTGGTGCAATTTACTGTGAAAGTTATTGGGGAGATAACAACAGATCCTTCGGATGGGGCGAGGTTTATCCCTTGTGTAATCCGATGACTCTTGACAGAACTGATTTGACAATAGATGAAACAATAGAAGTAACAATAGATATGAGTTAAAAAAATGAGTAGTATAAACATAAACGTAGGAACAACAGCAGACGATGGACAAGGAGATTCCCTCAGAACTGCTTTTATTTCAGTAAGGCGAATGCTTTCTGAATTATATGGAATCACTTATACAAGTGATACGCAAGATATCTCTGGGACGACTTTTAGAGTACCTCTTGCGACAATATCAGACCAAGCTGCAAATACAGTCATGGTTAGAGATGCAAATTCAAGTGGAACTTTGTCTGCTAAGGCTGTGACAAACCAACAAATATTGATTGGAGATGGTACAGGATTTACAGCTGCGGCCCTCTCTGGAGATGTCACAATGTCAAATTCTGGTGCAGTCACTATTGAATCTGGTGCAATAGATACAGCTATGATAGCAGATGACCAAGTAACTCCTGCAAAAATTAACATTTTAGATGATTCTTTAGCAGCTACAAATGCCCACATAATGGTAGGCGATGGATCTGACTTTAGTAATGTCGCTGTTAGTGGAGATATTGCAATAACAAACACTGGTGCTGTAACAATACAAGCAGATTCTGTTGAACATTCTATGATTGAAAACAGATATACAGCAGTAGGCACAATTTCAAATACGGCAGGTGCAACCTCTGTAGACTGGTCAGCAGCAGCAGTATATAAAATGAATAGTGCTTTAACAGGTGGTATAGAATTTGATTTTACAGGTTATAAAGCAGGTCAAGTTTTAACAATCTATAATATATCAGGCACAGAAACAATAACACTAGATAGTGATGCAAGTACAAGTGAAGCATTTCTAAAAGTAGGTGGTGTAGACTATGATGGATCGGCTACAAGTATCCTACAAGTAGAATGTTTGGCAGATGGGGCAGATGCAGTATTTGCCTATTCAGTTGCTCAATATGCTAGTGATCCAACACCATAATTATGACATTAGGTAGAAAGTTTTTTCATAACACAATCGTTGCTCCTGCTGGGGGTGGTGCTGATATACAATGGTTAGTTCAAGCAGGAGGAGGTGGAGGTGCCGCTTCAGCAGGAGGTGGTACTTCATCTGGTGGTGGTGGTGCTGGTGGTTTTAGATCATCTGTAACAAATTCAGGTGGTGGTACAAGTGCTGAAACTGCTATTTCAGGTGTAAGTGGCGATACCTTAACAATAGTCGTAGCAGGTGCATCTGCACAAGAAGCAAATGGAAACACCTCATCAATAACTTCTGCAGGATCTCACTTCACAGCAATTACTTGTACTGGTGGAGGTAAAGGAGATGGTAGACATAGTGGAGCAGGTAATGGTGGATGTGGTGGTGGTACTTATTCATCAAGTACTGCATCAGCAGGCACAGGAATAACCGGACAAGGATTTGGTGGTGGTGTTTCAGATGGAGCAGGTACATACAAAGGTGGAGGTGGTGGTGGAACTGCTGCCACAGGTACAAGAACTTCGCCCTTTGGGAGAGGTGGTATAGGTACTATTTCCACAATAATAGACACAGACGATGCTACCTCAAACAGCGTAGGAGAAGTAGATAGTGGCAATGTTTATTTTGGTGGAGGTGGTGGAGGCTATGACCAAATTGACAACAGTCCAAATCATCCTGCTTTAGGTGGTGGTGGTAACTTGCATGGCTCACCCTCTAGAGCAGCTTTAGTAAATTCTGGAGGTGGTGGTGCGGCAGGTGATGGAAATGCAAGATCTCAAGTACCAGGGGCTAGTGGCGTAGTTATTCTAAGGATGGCTACAACAACATATAGTGCAGGAAGCACATCAGGATCTCCAACAGCAGTAACTGATGATTCAGACACAGTATTAATTTTTAAATCAAGTGGTAGTTTTACATTAGGATAATATGGCTCATTTTGCAGAAATAGACGGAAACAATATTGTACTTAGAGTTATTAGAGTTGAAAATTCTGTAATTCAAAAAGTAGATGGAACAGAAAGTGAATTAAAAGGTAAACAATTTTTAAATACATTACTCGGAACTGGAAAATGGGTACAGACTTCTTATAGTCACTCATTTAGAAAAAATTTCGCAGGAATTGGTTACACTTATGATTCAACAAGAGATGCTTTTATAGCACCCAAGCCTCCATACGATAGTTGGCTACTAGATGAAGATACTTGTAGATGGAAAGCACCAGTAGAAAAACCTAGTGGCAAACTATGTGAATGGGATGAAGAAAACCAAGAATGGATTAATTGTGTAGATAACCCTCTAGAAAATTGATACAAGACATTAGAACATATGGACTTTCAGCTTTTGCATTGATATTTAGTTCAATGCCACAAATAAATATATACTTGCAGACAACAGTCCTAGTTCTTACAATAATTTTAGTGCTAATTCAGATATATCAAAAGACGAAATGAATTTACCAAAAAACGGAGTAGCGAAAGAGATTAGACATTATGCAGGATCTTTGTTTATATTTCTATTTGTAATAGGAATTATAGTAACGCTTTTACAATTCCCAGTTTTAGATTCAAACAAAGAAGTTGTGATGATGTTAATTGGAACTATTTCAGCTAGTATCCCAATTATTATAAGTTCGATCACAGGAACTAAACCAGATGATATTCAGTCTTTAAAGAATGCCTTGGATAAAAAAGAAAGCCAAATACAACTTTTAGTTTCTGCAAAAGACAGACTTGAGGAGATGGTCATAAACTTGCAAAAACAGATGATAGACAATCAAGATAATATGATGGATAAAATTATCCTCAAAGCTGCGATGGATTTTGATGATAAAAATTGCGATTGCAAAAAAAAATAAAATTTAAAAACGATAGATTATGAAAAATAAAACGAAATTTTTAAGTAAACTTGATGGTTGCACGTTCTGTATCAACTGTCCGATATGTTTTGTAAAATGAAAAAAATTTTAGAGGATATTAAAAACATTTGGAATGGTCTAGATTTGACAAGTAAATTATTAACTTTATTATTTAGTCTAACCATTTTATATGTGATAATCAGATGGATTTAAAATATTTTAAAATTGAAGAATTTGACTCTCCAGATTTACCGGGTAGTGGTATTAATATGTCTAGGGATACTTTGGAAATGCTCGATGTGGCAAGAGGAATTGCGAGAATCCCATTTAAAATCAATTCAGGATTTAGAACGATGGCACAAAATCGAAAAATATATGAGAGGATGGGGAAAAAACCCATACGATCAGCCCATCTTGAAGGAAAAGCAGTTGATATTGCCATTACAACCTCACGAGAAAGATTTAAAATCCTCTCAGCTTTGCTTGAGGCAGGATTCACTAGGATCGGCATATCAGAATCCTTCATCCATGCAGATAATTCAGAAACTAAATCTAGCCATGTCATCTGGACTTACTAGCACAGTTGGAAAAACCATAGCTTATGAGCAAGAAAAAATTCAAAGACACAAAAGTTGGTAGTTTTTTACTTGAAAAAATTCCTCAAGTTGTTGGGAGTCTTGCTGGTGACACCCCTGCTGGTAATATTATTAGGTCTATTATTGGCGGCTCTGAAATGTCGGACACTGATAAGGAGATTGCGTTACGGAAACTCGACCAAGAAATCCACGAGTTCGATGGAATTACCAAAAGATGGGTAGCAGATTCTCAAAGTGGTAGTTGGTTAGCAACTAATGTGCGACCTCTGACGCTTGTTTTCTTCAGTTTAAGCTACGTTGTAGGTTGGTATCTTGATTACCCCTTAGAAAATATTTCTGGAGTCTTACAGCTCATCGTAGGAGCTTATTTCGGATCTAGGGGAGCTGAGAAAGTATTCGGCAACAAATTGCACAAATAATGGCTAAGATAGCAACCTTTATATATAGAGAAAAAAAGAAAGTCAAAAGACCAGGCGTACATTCAAAAACTAAAACCTCAAAGATCAAAACCTCAAAACTCTATCAAAAAAAATATCGAGGTCAAGGTCGATAATTATGAAACAAATAAGACCAAGAATTTCTGGCAAATTAATCAACGCTTATTGTAATCTTATAAAACCAGAAAAAAAGATTTTAGTAATTGGCGATTTACACGAGCCTTTTACTCATCCAAAATATCTAGAATTTTGTCTAGATGTTTATGCAAAATATAATTGTAATCAAGTAATTTTTATAGGAGATATTATAGATTCTCATGGATGGAGTTATCACGAACACGATCCAGATGGAATGTCAAGTAAAGATGAGCTGAATCTAGCAATAAAAAAAGTCAAAAATTGGTACGAAGCATTCCCAAAAGCTGATGTTTGTATTGGCAACCATGACCGAATGGCATCAAGAAAAATGTTTACAGCAGGAGTCCCTCAAAAATGGATACGAGGTTACAACGATGTTTTAGGCACTCCCGGTTGGAATTGGATTGAATCTATAGAGTACGATAACGTTTTGTATGAACATGGAGAGGGATCTAAAGCGTTTATGAAAGCAAGAAATAATATGATTTCTAGTGTTTGCGGCCATCATCATACAGATTGTGGAGTGATGTGGTATGTTGGTAAGAAATTTAGAGTATTCGGAATGCAAGTGGGTTGTGGAATTAGTCCAACAGCATACGCTGTTGCCTATGCAAAACATTTTAAACGACAAGCTCTAGGATGTGGAGTTGTCTTTGGTGGACATACTGCTTTAAATATTTTGATGAATTTGTAGTTTTTTTTGTTTTTTTGGTTTTTTTTTGTATATTTGTAATGCAATAATGCACATAATTAATTAACAAACTATGATATATTTAGAAAGTGTAGGATCTTATATAGATGAAAACACAGCAAACATTTACCCAGCATTTGATAATGGCAAATGTGATTTGGAAAATCCTATTTCATTAAAAGAAGATGAAGTGGCAAGTGATTGGTTTGATGCTTTAACCAAAAAAGAGCATAATATAGTATTAACTATATTAAAGAAATTTTAACAGAGGGGGAATTTTCCCCCTTTTTTTAACTAAATTTTAAAAAAAAGGTACTTTAAAAGAATATAAATAAATATAAAACAACAAACTATGGAATTAAAAGAATTTTATAAAAGAGCAAAAGCTAAAAACGTAAAACAAATGAGAGGACACGATGCTCCATCTCACGAATGGGATATCTATTTTGATGGTAAGAAAATATGTAATTGTTATGATGATTCTTACGGAGGAGAATTGCAAATTTCTAATTATAAAAATCAAAATATAGAAGATATATTTAATAAAATAGAAAAAAAAGACCTTTGGACAGATGAGAATATACCTTTTCTAACTTCAAAGAAATGGAAATTTCAAAGGAGTCTTGATACTATCCTTATGGATGTTTTAAATCTTTATTATAAACAAAAAGATTTACAAAGAGAATCTAAAAAAGGGATTTTAATTGCAAAACAAGGTAAATATTCAGATTTCAAACAATCTTTTTTAATTAGAGGAAGTCAATATACAATTCCCAATACTTTTAAAAAGTATGGTACTCGTGTTGCTTCTGATTTTTATCAAAGTATGATAGATA
>VTLG01005941.1_pt1 | contig 30748 bp, 30 predicted proteins | sample 4694571 | NCBI WGS metagenome assembly VTLG01 (sample SAMN12604809, study PRJNA352737) | marine metagenome | biome: ENVO:00000447; feature: ENVO:00000209|ENVO:00000569|ENVO:01000036; material: ENVO:00002151; isolation source: viral sequences binned using virsorter ...
AGTCTGGGTAGCCATCTGGCATGACCCACTCAGTCGGTGGCGTGAACAGAGGGAACTGCATCTTTTATTACCTTTACTTTCATTGGAGTATTGCACTTCATACATATATTCCATTTGTTTTTTAATTTTCTCATAGTTGTTTCTATTTTTACATTACAACTTTCGCAGTAAGCTATAGCTTTTGAGTCTAATGTTACTTTATTCATTCGCACCTTTTGTTTGTATGTGAGCATCTACTAATAATAGATAACGCCTTAAATCCCTAATGTCATCTATAATACCTTCGGGTCTAGCGTCTGATTCAATAGCTTTAAATACATCATAGCCATGTTCTTCTACTTGCTTTTCTAACCTATCCCACTTACGAGCTAACATCATGAAAGCACCAACACCACCTCGTTTACGCCAACTGTCGCCATATGATTGTTCTGATATATGTAATTGTTCAGTGTCTTTTATAGCTAAATTCTGTACTTCATTAATAATTAAACTATAGTCTTCTCCCGGGATTATTTCCCCTTGTTTTTTAAGTTCTACATATTCTTTCTTAAGCATAGGTGTTCTCCTCATTTTAATTTATCACTCCTTCTATCTATCCATTCTCTACATGCCAAACGCCAATCATCTGATTGTATTTGTGATATAGCTGTCATGCACTCCATATGATTTTTACTTTTCCATGCTTCCCATAACCAAAACATTGGGAGAGCTACTTCTGTAAAAATATTATTTCTAAAATCTCTGTTTGTGCTTCCATCCATAAAGGCTTGTAATTCATAATCAAACAAGTCTTTGTCATTTATCAAAGGTGCTTGATATTCAAACCCTCGTGCATCATAAGAATCATAGTCTGGTTGCATGTCTACTAATGTTTTCAAAACACTATTATAAGCATGAAGGTTTTGTGTAAACTGTGTGTATGTCCCTACCTCTACACCCACCATTGTTGCAACGTATTCTTGTAAGTAACTCATATGCACAGCATTAGCACCACAACAACCCCATATCAAATCATTACTTCTATTACATACTGTCATATGTAACTTTTTGTTTCTTATTGTAAAATATACATGAGTATTACATGGTAAGTCTTTTCTAGCATTGTGTTCTAATAAATCAGCGTGTGGATCCCACATGGTAAGCACTGACCGTCTATCATTAGGTATAGATTTAAGTCTGCGGATAATAATTTGTAGTTGGTCGATTACAAAATGTCTACGCCATCTATGACCATAAGCACCATGTAGCCACTCACCATCATCACTAAAGTCACGCATACGTTTATTAAAATACTCAATAGACTGTAGATCATTATTACCATTTAGCATCCAGAGTGATTCCATAAAGTGAAACACTGGATTAGCATCACGTTCAGGATAGTATATAACTCTTTCCAAAGGTTTATTATAAGTGATAGCGACTGGCATAGGAAACTCTTTTGCTGAGCCATTTCTAGTTTCTACCTCTATACCACTTTCTTTCAATGATTGTATTGTAAGGTAAAGAGCTTCAGCTACGTTACCTACGACAAAGGTATGCACTCCAGATAGTTGTTTTAACATAAGTCCCCCTTTCTTTGAGGTTGTATAAGCCCTCTCGAGGGGCGGAGCGTTGTGTTTTGCACCTAACCTACCTACCACTAAATCAACTTGTCAGAGGGCAAGTTAATAAAGTCATAAACTGGCTTCACTGCTTTAGTATAACTATTACCACCACACGCTTTATCAATAAAGTAATTAGTCGTCTTATCAGGTAATGGTAAGTCTTGTTTACCCATACGGTCAGGCAATAACCCATTACGGATAGTAGTATTGTCACAGCCATTGCACGGACCGAAGTCCCGTTGTCCGTGGTAAAGTTTAACTCTTGCAGAATAAAAAGCATCATTGTTCCATAAGTCATCTATTTTTGCATAATCATTTACATTACCACATTTATAAATCCCAGTCCAGTCATTACAACAAACTGCTACATTACCGTCCCAACGAACACTTAACTCACGGAAAGGTTTTGCACATCTTTTTCCTTGTTGGTTATGGTTTAGTGGGAAGGCTGATCCTGCATGGTTACTGACTTGTGCGTGTGTTCCACTCGTTGCAATAGTAAGGTCAGCACCAACTACAATAATTTTTTCATGAGGCTTTTTTCGTTTGTGAGGGTTACCTTCTGGGTTTTGTGGATATTCTATAACTTGGTATGGACCATTGTATTTTTCTTTTATTTTGTCTACTATCCTAATTCTTTCATAATTATCTAAAAATAATATGTTAAGTCCAGCTTCCATAAGTTCGTTTACTTTTGTATTCACATCACCAAGTAAGCCACCACCATTACTTGTCATCATGATAGAGGCTTTTGGTAAACTTGTTCGCACGATATGAATAAACTCTTTGTACTCAGGGTGCATGGTAGGTTCACCGTGCATGGCAAACTCAAACCTAGGATTCCAATTACTATTTTTGACCGTATTAATTATAGAGTACAATGTTTCTTTAGTCATAAACTTATACTCTTTTGAATTTTTACCGTGAGTCCAACTTGGACCATCAGCACCATTGTCACGAATCTGTTGTATACCACAGAAAGAACAAGCGAGGTTACAACCTTCAGTTAGCTCCACTTGGATTGAATTTGGGGCATCCTGCCTTAAACGCTCGTTGCCATTGTACTCTGACATCTACTCTCCTTTTCATATTATCCCAACCAGTTTTAGTTTCTTTTTCAACAACTTTAACAAAGTCAGGAAACAGCTCAGCTAACTTATGACTAGCTTTTTCTTGTAACTCAGGTGTTCTATAATTACTACACCCTCCACTTTGTCCGCTACCACCACGCTGATCCCATGTCCAATCCACTATAGTAGCATTAGGTTGACCTTTTGCAAATAACGATAACGTAACGTAATAGTCTTCCATAAGTTCTACATCACTATAATAAACTTCACGAATACTTAAATCATATGGTCTAATACCATGCACTGCGTTCATCCTCATACCATACTTTGTTACGGCAGGGAAATGCTTATCATTCATTTGGCGAGGACTTACACCTACATGAATGTAAGTATCTAACAAGTTACACATTCGTTGCCACAACTGTTCCATTTCCTCTTGTGTTGTTTTGCGTAGATTGGGTGCGTCATTACTCGCTCTTCTACCAAATATTAAATCATCATCTAGCATTATAACTTTCTCAATGTCATGATCAATTGCATGGTGCATAATAAAGTCACGCACTTTATTGATGCCTTTGATGTCGCCCCTTGATAAACAGTTTCTACCATACTTCATATGGTATGCCATCTCATCTTCAGGGCAAACTAAACAAGCATTTGCTCTAGCCCAGTCACCAATACTGTTCCATGTTGTTTGTGTAGCTATCCTACCTCGTGTAGGAATATAAATTTTTATATTATCATCCATTGACTGGTCCTTTCGGTATGGGCAACATTACTTCTTTAAATTTACTTCTTGGTTTGCCCTGACCAAGCCTAACTCTTTCATACTTGTCCCACTCACACAAGCTATGCTCAATGGTTCGCATGTCTACATCAAAAGCATTTACTACTTCTATGTCAAGATATTTATGCTTTTCAGCTAATATGTCTTGCATAAATCTGTTAGCTCTTTCTTGGGAGTGCATTCTTTTTAGGTCATAGCCATGTATTCTATTTATACCCCTCATTGCTCCTGGTCCTGCGTTTGCCCAAGTAAAACGGTCTTTTGCCTTGTCCAATACAGATGTGTAGTTGAGGTCGGAAACGACTTCGTATGACATAAAGCCTCCGCCTCCCCACCCTTTATAGGAAGCCAACACTTTGTGGACGGCTTGTAACGACTGACTTTCGGTTGCCACCGACCCAAGCATGACTTGGTTTTGGTATATCGGAACAAGGAACTCATATACAACTACCTCCGACTTTGGTTTCTTAATACCTTGATTAGTTATAATATACGCTCCAGTAAATGTTCGTAAACCTTGTTTTAATCTATCTTCAATTAAGGCTACTGTTTTATCAGGATCCCACTCTAGTGCATCAGCGTTGACCCAACCATGAGCATTGGCAAACTCTATTGTGCCTATCATTCTAAACATACAACAATTAAAAATTATTTCTCCAGCTTTCTTATTGTCGTTAGGCTTTGTCCAGTTTTGCCTCATCCACACAGTAGTACGGTCGTTTTCCCTAAATGGATTTGTAAATTTATATTCACGCAAAATAGGGTCTTCAGTCCATGGTGGACTGTCCCCCCTAACTCTAGCTAGATAAATGGAATGACGTTCATTTATCCACTCGTAAAAATTTTCTATCATTTTACATTTACTCCTATTAAATGTTTCATGTTGGTAATCACAACATAATTAGATTTGTGCATTGGCACAACAGTATGAGTTACTTGTTTTGCCTCTGCTTCACCACAAGTTAAGCAAGTAGAGTAACCTAACTCTACTCGCCTAGTTGTTATGCGTTCATCACACTTTCTACACTTCATGCACATGCTTCCATATAGCATCAGATATAATACGCAAAGAAGAACCTCTACCATTTTTAAGTCCTGCCTGAGACAGAGCATCTCCTAACTTGAACCGTGAAGCAATCTCACTTGCAACACTAGATGACATAACACCTTTTAATTCATCAAGCACATTACCATCGTTGTCTGTGATAGTGCCTTTGGGTGAACCGTCTGACATATAATTATATACAAAGTTAGTGATATAATTTTCTGGAAGACCTAGCTTTGTAAACGCTGACGGTGCAAATATCGTATGTGCATCACCAAACACGTCCCAAAAAGCATTTTTGTCTACGCCTTTAATAGCATCGTAGATCTGCTTTGTTAATGTATCCATAAAACTTCCCTTTCTATAAAAGTTTACATAATTAATATTAACAAGGGATAGGTAGAACACAATAACATTGTGCTCTACCCGAGGAAGTTAAGCCTTTGCATACTCCAAGGCTTTTGCTAGACCCTTACGCTTGAGGACAGCATTACCACCAAACCATGAGGAAGTAAGTCTGTTGTCTTGGGTAGTAGCTTTTTTCTGGTGGTCCATTACATAAGTAAGACCGTTGAGAACACCCCACCAAGTACCCTTTGCAGATTGCATATTACTTCCAGGACTTGTTTCAATAGCTTGTCTTACAAGCTCAGAAGTATTAGTAAACTGCTCGTGTAGTAGTGGTTGGTCAAGACCGTCAGCCTTTGCCCTTTCAATAAGTAACTTCGGCTGTAGCATCTCAGCAATGTAGTTATCAATTTGTTCTTGCTTTGCTCGTTTACTAGCAAGGAACTCTGATTGTTCCTGAAACACTTTCATTTGCTCGCCAGATATACCCAATGCTTGTTCAGCAGAACGCATAACCTCTTCATCAAACATTTGTAAATGTAACATACGGAACTTACCAGTGATACCGTCTTGATTAAGTGCCAGAGTTATCGTGTTGTTACAAACAACTCTAATGGGTGTGAACATAATAGTCATGGCAGAACCTACCTTGTGACTGTTAGCCATAAGTAAGTAACCCTCTATTTCATCGCCTCCTGCTAACTTAAAACCTTTTTTAATTTTAGCTAGACCCCAAACACGTTCACCGTCGGATAAACTTCCTGCAGTATCCATTTGCATGTGTCCTGCTTCGGTAAACTTTTTGAAAAACGACATTGTTTCACTGTTTTGGAATGGCACAAAAGCCTCACCACAATGCGACAACACCCTATTGTCAGTGTCACGCACAATAGCAAAATGCTTATCTGCCTTGAGTAATTTTGCTTCACCTCGTGGGTCATTTAAGTCCCAAGTATTTGGCTTGTCAGCAAAATAAAATGGACGCTTGGACACAGTCCAGTCAAGTCCAGCGGCGACTAACATTTCCTCAGGGGATAAGTTAGCGTCGACTTTATTACCTAGCCCATGCCAAGGAACTTGTCCTGCATAAGCCATAGTTTCAACCATGTGAGCCATATAAACCTCCTTTACTGCACATCATTGTTAGTAGCTATGTCTAGTTGTGGGAGGCTGTCGTACTCCTTGAAACTAATATCTAGCCACATTTGTTTACCCTCGTGCGTTGCAAAACAAACACGCATCTCCACATCATTGTGGGGTAGTGCTTGTGTTACGGGATAACGCACAAGGTCGGTAGCATCATCACCTTCAAACCCAATATCTGCAAGGGTGTTAGGTAATTCCTGCAATTTTTTTACAACAAGGCTTCTGTTAGACTTACGCCTAATTGCCCTATTGTTGAGCTTAATAAGTAGCTCTTTGTTTACATATAACTGCGACATAATAAACCTTTCGTAGTTTGTTTGCGTTATGCTTATAATATATAGTGTGATACCTAACTGTAAATCGTCGCATACTCTTTTTGAGCATTTAGTTTGGTATGGAGTATCCTTGTGAGTACATAGGTTGTATCAAGTGTAGATTTTTTATCGCTCTAGTTAAACCAACATAAAAGACCCTAGCTTCATCATAGTGTGCATTATCAAACCTTCGCCACATAGAATATGATCGACGCATTGTATCTGTCATCATTAGAACATTTGTAGCCTGAGCTCCTTTTGCAGAGTGAATAGTAGAGATCCGTATGCGTGGTGTCGCTGTTAATGATTCACCTTTACGAAGACAAGCCTTGATATATCGCCTATCTGACTCAGCTATCTTACCTAACCCCTCATCCCAGGGAAGATTATGTAATAATCCATGAAAGTCTTTTAAATCTTGTAGACTGTAAAATTCACCTTCCTTCGCTTTGGGTAAAGTCTTATGTCCATACTCCACTTGTTTTCCTAGTAACATTTGTTTATAGACGACTTTTACTTGTTCCATCCTTAACTTTTCACCTGACCTTAATTTTTCCCAGAGTCTTACAGCTTCCAAAACTTTATTATCAATCGAGTTACTTCCATTATAGATATATAAATGTCCTCGCCTTCTTACTTCTTCCTCAAGTTGTTTAGCACCACGAGTTGTTCTACTTAACAATAACCAGTCTCCATCTGATATGTCAACCATCTCTGAGTGTCTGTACCAGTTGACTGTACCTTGTTCTGCTCTTGGCAAGAACGCTTTTTGTCTCCTACCTACGACTTTACTGATCACACTTTGACTTAATTTATGGTGTAAAGACGGTATCCTATAACTTTGATTTAACACAGTAACGTCTCCATCTAGGTTTATAAAGTAATCCACATCTGCTCCAGCATACCTAAATATAGCTTGGTCATCATCTCCTGCTACATATATTTCTTTAGTATTGTTTTGTAACTGATGAACCATTTGCCACTGAAGTGGTGATAAGTCTTGTGCTTCATCAATAAACACAGCCTCTAGTCTTGGCGATAACTCTCTTTTACAAAATGATTCTAACATATCTGTGTAATCATATAAGTCATAAACTTGCTTCCATCTTTGTAACCCACGATTTACATAATCCACTCTTGACCAATCAGTACGCATAGGCACAGTAGAAGAGTTGTAAACAGAACGTAGAGGTTGCTGTAAAATTCTAGACATATTTATTATCTCTAAAAATTTATCACCATAACCATAATCTTTAAATGGGCTATCAGCTTGATCCATTTGTCCATAAAAGTTACCAATCTTAAGCCAGTCAGATATTTCTTTATACTTACTTTGTGTAAGTATTTGTGAGTGGCTTATGCCTATCTGCATAAACGCTAGGCTATGGAGTGTTCTAAAATAAGGTAAGTCACGCTTTACTAATTTAAATTTTTCACATGCTCTTTCAACAGCTTCATTCGCCGCTCTTCTTGTAAAAGCAAAATAACCAATTTTATCTGGAGGCACTCCAGAAGCTAGATATTGTTCTACTAATGATAACAGCTTTGTAGTCTTTCCAGTTCCAGGAGGTCCAACTACAATTTTCATTATATCACATCTTCTTGTTTAGGTATGTCAGGTAACTTCATAGGCTCATCATCTGTTTCAAAGTACTCTTGTGGTAATGACCACACATGTATCCCCTTGCCTTTGACTCGCCAAAACATTTTATCAGCCTCTATATTCTGTAATCGTAAAGTTATTTTAGAAGAAGAGTAATGGTTAAAATCATTTACTGAAAGATGTTTCTTAATATCTTTAACTTGAAAGTAAACTTTTCCATCCATCCATACTGCAACTCCTTGCAAAATATCTTCACGTTCCACACCCCTTGCTCTTTCACTACAAAAGGAATGCAGTAAATCTTCAAACTCACCTTTAATAGTAGCATCTGGTGGCACTTCTACAATAGTTAAACTATCCAACAATAATTGTATTCTTGTCTGCCAAGCATTTTGACTCACTGTTCTTGGTAATCTATTTATCTGTGACACACAATCTTTTTGGAATCTTGTTTGTGAAACTAATCCATCCGTACTTAACTCTAACCTTTGTCCATCTACATTTAAAATCCAGATGGGTGGATCACCATCTATTTTTGTGAGCGCTGACATACTGTTTTGTACCCCATTTGGTCCAACACCATGCTTGCGTGTGACACACACTTCTTTATTACAAAAAGGTTTTATAGGTTGGTCTTCACATTTGTAAAAGTAATCTTTGCGTTGCAACTGCTTGATTACTGCTCCAACTTCAGCATGGGAAAGTGATGGTTTTAAATACTCTAGATTATATCTTTGTATCAAAGCCTCCCAGTTATCAGCATCAAACATACGAGCGTAAACACCTAAATTAAATAGAGCATTATTGCGTGACCCTTCGCCAAAACCCATACTACATAAGTGTTGAAGGCAAGGTGGTCCATCGGGCAAATGATTGTCTTGATTGGCATTTATTTTATAATCAGTAAATTGTTGTTTACTTATTTTATATTGTGAGGCTTTTTTTACAAAGTCCTCGGGAGATAAGACATCTAATGTTTTAAGGTCATACACAGAACGTGTACTCATCTTGCCTTTATAGTAAGGCATGTTTAATCCATTGCCAGTATCACCACGCTCCACTAATATTTCTGATTGTTTAGGAAATACTTCACCCTCAGCTTGCCCTAATCCTGACGCAATCTCTGCTAGTTTATTTTTTACTGTAGATGCTTTTATAGGTTCTTTGAAAAAGAAATATATATGGGCTCCACCTGATTTACTTCTTGCAACCCAACCTATAATTCTTTCTTTCCGTAATCTTTCAACTAAATTCTTGTGGTCTACTTGGTAGTTATCAACATCTATAGCTCCCCATAAACAAGTATTATCATCCATAATAGGTATAATACCCAGACCTTGTTTACCATTTAAATGGTCAATCCAGTGTTGTACTTCGGGTGGCTTTTTAATTATCTTATATACACCAGTCTTTTTACCACTACCATTTTCATCAAGGTCAACAACACCGTAGGCTCGTTTATTGCCTTCAAATAATTTAAATAACTTTTCTGCTAACTCCATAACCTCTCCAAAGAAAACGAAGCCACAACCCATGAGTAACACAGAAAGGAGGCATTGTGGCTTCTAACTTAATATTGTCCTAATCCCATTGCTACAATATCAAGTATTCTTAGAAAGGGTCACCATCAACTTCTGCAGTTTGCTTTGGTGCATCTTTAATTGGTGGTAAGTCTTCTGGAGTAGGGTCAGGCGAAACTTCTTTTGCCTCTACCTCTCCAGCTTCAACAGACTTTGCAAAAGCAACTGCATTGTCAAACAAACTTTTTTCAAAGTCGTTAGATAAATCTAGTTGCCTTTCACGAGCAATAGCCCAACCATACCATTTACCTAAATCATTTTGCTCAGGCACAGTTGTTAAGGTGTAGAACTGCGACATCATAGGTAAAGTGTATGGTCCATTCTTACCCATAGCTGTCATAGCATTCATTTGTGATAACCACCGTCTTGACTTTTTTAATTGTGTACTAGACATTGTTATTAGACACCTACTGTATTGGTCACCTTCAACAAGCATTACAAAATGTTGAGCAGTGTTTGTCAACAAGTTACCATTTGGCAAAACTTCTTCGTTTTTATCATTGCGTACTGCCGTAGGCACGATTGGGTCATCTGGTAAATAACTGGCTACATAACCACCACCCTCTGTTCTTGGCTTCCACTCAACATACCGTCTGTTATAATAACACGGCACAACTAACATTCCTTCTTTACCTGAAGTTACTGTGTTTGTGACTGTATTATATAGCATACCTCCTTTTGCACCTTCAACATAAGCACCATCAGACTCATCAACTTGTGGGCTTTGTGCTCCAAGTATTCTTAAAAAAGGTATAGACATATCTTGAGTTGTAGTTTCTGCAAAACCTAAACCAGACATCTCTTCAAATGAAGCGTTTACAAGTGCTCCCCCTTGTTTCTTTACAACTTCAGCCATTACTTTCTCCTTACTTTAGCTTGTAAACCTAAAAATACACCAAACAAGTCATGAGGTATATTTTCACCTTTTCCAGTTTGTTATTTAACAAATGACTTTAGTGTCATTGGCTCTACCCAAACCTTATTACTTACTGTCATGCCTTTACCTTGTAGGTCAGCTAACAAATCTTTAGCCTTATTATCTTCGTTCCTACCAAATGATGCAGTAACAGTATTTTTTATTATACTTCCAAAGCCATTAGAAACTAGCCACTCATGAGCGTCCTTCCTATTAGCTTCTGTTATGTGTGCTGATACAAAGTCTGCCACAGTAATCTCATGACCATCTTCTGTTTGCAAGGTTTTTAAATTATGTTCTTGCATAGCAGAGGGCAATAAGTCGTGTGATATTTCTCTTAACTTTTGCTCAGCCTCTTTTAGTTCTGACTTTAAGGTTTTAACTCTGTCCTCAAGTTCTACTTGCATTTTGCAAAGCGAACTAACAGCACTTAAACCTTTTTCACTTACTTTCGTAAGCTCGTTAGCAGTTGATTCAAAATCCATGTAAGCCTCCTTATTTATAAATGTCAACTGTTAAAGGATAATACTCTTCATCAAGCCTATCCCATTTAAGTATTTTTGCTTTACCTAAATTGTTTGACATGGCAACAGCACAAGAGATGCCAATAATCACAGGATCCCCAGATAATAGCAAATAGTCTTCATTGTTAAAATTACGCAACAAGCGATTTATTCTCCTAGCCGTTGGCTGTGAGGATAAGGCAACTTGTTCCTTTGCAGGAATGAGGATTTGCAGATCGCCAAACTCAGAAGCCTTCGTTATATCTCTTCCAGGAACTTCTTGCGTAATAAATACAGTCACACTTTCTCCTATGCTGTTGTTAGTCTTGCTAGTACAAACTAGCATTAATAAATATATACTTTTATATATAGTAGTAAAACACAATTTAGTCTAAATGATAAATCAGATATTTAAATATCAGATATCGATATATTTTCCGTCCCGCGAATAATATCGTGCTGAGCAAAAAATACTTAAAATCCAAAACACTTTGTATATAATAAAGTTAGAAAGTTTTGTAATGAAATATAAATTTAAATTACAACCTTATGAGCATCAGCTAACCGCTCTAAGGAAAGGGTGGAACTTGGAAGAGTTTGCTTTTTTCATGGATATGGGAACTGGTAAGTCTAAGGTTTTGATAGATAATTTTAGTGTGTTATATGACAGAGGACATATAACTGGTGTGTTGATTATTGCACCCAAAGGTGTATATAGAAACTGGTCTCGTAATGAGATACCAACTCATATGCCAGAACATGTGCTAACTGATATCTGTGTATGGCAACCTAATCACACACAAAAGTTTTTACAGACTTGGAAAAGTTTATTTGTACCCAACGATAATTTAAAAATATTCCTAATGAACATAGAAGCCTTTAGCACACGCAAAGGTGTAGAAGTAGCTGAAAAGTTTTTGTTAGCTCATACGGTGTTAATGGCTATAGATGAAAGCACTACAATAAAAAGTAAAAAAGCAAAACGAACAAAGTCTATAGTGAAACTTGGGAAGAGTGCCAAGTTCCGTAGGATTATGACTGGTAGTCCTATAACAAAAAGCCCTATGGATTTATATACACAATGTGAATTTTTAAACCCAACTCTACTAGGTCATAAAAGTTTTTATAGTTTCCAATATGAGTATGCGATTATAAAGCGTCGTAATTTAGGTTCATATAGTTTTAACCAAATAGTAGGATATAAAAATTTAAAGGAGTTAAACGGTTTGTTAGATAATTTTAGTTTTAGGATACGTAAACAAGATTGTTTGGATTTACCTGATAAAGTATACACCAAGCGTATTGTTGAGTTAAGTGACCCACAACGTAAAATGTATGATGATATAAAAAAGATAGCACTTGGTATATGTGAGGAGGGTACTGTTACTCCTACCACAATACTGACACAATTACTTCGGCTACAACAAGTTTGCTCTGGTCATGTAAAGTTAGATGATGGCACGGTAAAAAATTTTCCATCAACAAAACTAAATGAGTTAGAAGTCATGCTTGATGAAATAGATGGCAAAGTTATTATATGGGCGAACTTCACAATGGACATCGTGCTAATAGAACAACTGATTGGTAGAATGTATGGTGTTGAAAGTGTAGTTAGCTATTATGGTGAGACCACAACTGATCAACGTGATTATGCTGTGAGTGCTTTCCAAAATCCAGATAGTCCAGTAAGGTTTTTTGTAGGACAACCTAGAACTGGAGGTTATGGATTAACATTAACTCAAGCATCTACAGTTATATATTATAGTAACAGTTATGATTTAGAAGTGCGTTTACAAAGTGAAGATAGAGCACATCGTATTGGGCAAGTAAATAAAGTAACTTATATTGATATTATTGCTGACAAAACCGTAGATGAAAAAGTATTACAAGCCCTTAGAAACAAAATTAATCTTGCAAGTGTGGTTTTACAAGAAAATGTAACAGATTGGATAGTTTGACGAAAAAACGGATCCGAATAAGCTCGATACAGTCATTAGAGCGTAGGGCAGTGGTATGTTTGTACCTTAAAATTACTTCCCATTCTTGGTCAAGTACGCAGTAGTCCCCATATAAGTTCCCACTATTCCAGCACCAGAAATATAGAATAAATTGCTAATATCAGCTAATGCCTCTACTCTTTCTAGTGGAACAAAGAACATTGCCACTGTGAACACTCCCATACCTATTAGGGTGTATCTTGCCATGCGTAATTGTGCAAGATTTTTACGTAATTTAGTTTCTGTTTCTTTAATTTCTTTCATGTGACTGAGTTCTTCGTCAGTAACTACACCATCACCATCTTCATCATACTCAGCATAAATAGATTCTTTTTGTAATTTTTTCTGTGCCATATATTAACTTCCAAAAAAATATCCTGCCCAAAAACTACAATACCAAATAATAATTGTCACTCCTGCAAATTGCCACATTTTCATTATCTACTCTCCTTGTATAGCCATGCAAGAAAAAATACGAAACCTATGACTGTGCAAAATAAAATAAACCAACCAATGTACTCCCATATTTTTCGTATAAGTTCTTGACGTTCATAAATTTCTTTTTGTCTTTGTTTTCTTATTTCTGCTTCCATATGTAAAATCTCATTCCAAGAATTAGCACCATAATGAAAATTTATAAACGATTTTAATTCTTGCCTTTGTGCTTCTAATTTTTTCTTGGCAGTAAAAGCCTCAATGGCACTAGCTTCTATTTCTTTGCCTTTAAATAATTTTCTGAGTGGAGAGGCATTTTTTGCTGACTTTTCAGCATTATCAATATCGCTCAATGCACCCATCCAGCGACCTAGATCCTTGCCCATAGATTCAATATCACGACCGATTGCAAAACCATTTTTAATTGCTGTGAAGGCTTTACTCGCCGCTGTTATTGCTAATCCAATTGAAGCTGGATCCATGACTACCTCTATACAATATTAACCACCATCATTCTATTTACAAGTCTGTCAGCACGATTAGTCACTTGGCGATACCATCTAGAGTCTTTCATTTGTTCAGATGCTTCAACCCAGTCACCACTGTCAACGGCTTCTTTCATCTTCTTAAATCCAGACATTCTAGGGTAACCCATATTGAACATCATGTTGGCGATGATTAATTGTACCTCTTCAGGTAAGTCATCGTAGTTGGGATATAACTTGTTGCAATCATTCAATGTGATTTGTATATCAGACGCAAAACAAGCATCAACCCTATCCTCCGATACTGGAGTCCCAACTGGTTGATCGTATTCAGGATCAGTTTCTTTTACTAAATGACCAATACCAAAGGTCGGTAAACCTAAATGGTCTAAATATATTTCGTGTACACAACCTTCGTCTTCAGCTATTTCTTTTTGTAATTGTTCTAAATTCATTTATGTTCCAAGATCTCTTTCTTTTCTTCTTGCTTTTTGTAACGACCTACGTCTTTGTCTTAAAAATGAGTCCTCTTGTCCTTTCATTACATCTCTTAATTCTGGTATGTTTTTAAATCCTAACATGTTTTTTGATTTATTTACAAGGTCTAACAATAAATCTTCATTCCTTATAATATTTTCAGGACTTACGTCTGGATCAGGAAACTCATCTTCCATGCCTTTTTTCAGACGTTGTTCAACCATTCTAGCTCTAACTTCTCCCGCATTATTTTTATAAATATCCGTTGCCAATGCTATTTTCAACGCTCTCTTAACTGCTCCTTCATTGCCATCTGCTATTTGTGCAAAAACACTACTAGGACTACTTCCACTTGCCCTACGTTCTATATTATCAACAAAATGTTGGACCTCGTGCATAATTGTTTCTTCTAACATTTCTTTACTAATTTTGTCTCTATTAGATAATTTTATTAATACTTTATCTAAAATTATTTCATTAGTCAAAATTGATGCCGCTCCACCTCCCTCTGATACAATGTCACGATCATCACTCATAAATACCTTAACTTTTTTGAGTTGTGGGTATTGTTTGAATAAATCAGGCATACCTTGTAAAATATCGGTAAGTTTTACTTCTTGGTTTTCAAATGTTTTTGTATTTGTAAATTTTTCCGGTATAAACATTTTACTTGTATCTATTTCAAAACTCAATCTACCATCTATAGGGTCTTCAAAAGATTTATTCTTTTTAAAAGTTTCGTCCATGCCTTGTTTCTTTACCATGTCTACATGTTTTTTCAATATGTCAGGTCCATCTTTAGCATTATGTGATGCTATAATATTTAACTGTCCAGTTTTTACAGCACCTGGAGCTCTAACAGCATTCAATAAGGCTAGGTTTAATCCAAAATCAGACGTAAATTGTGTTGCTCCTTCTGTATACAAAGGGTTATTAATAGAGGCTATACCAAGTTGTCCCGTTAAGGCTTTTCCAGGAAGTTGAAAACTTTCAATCATAGAGTCTACAAACAATGGTGTATCAAACTGTGCATCTTTATTTTCCCCAAATTTTCTTACTGAAAAAGGTAACAGTGTTCCTTTTATTCTGGGTGCTGGTAAAGCGTCTGATGGATTAAAAGGTGTTAAGTTTTGAGTGTCAGGTGTTATGGTGTTCACGTCAACCCCATGATTCCTGCTCTGTTTGCAATAGCCGTTCCCGTGGTATCAAATGGGAATAGACTTGCATATTGCTGGTTGTTTGGAGGATTAACATTACCCCCACCTGATACCTTGGGAAGACTTAAATTCAATGTGTTTGGAGTAATACTAGCAACCTTTGAAGTCGTATCAGTTTCCAAAGCAGAAACTTCTGGTACTTTTCCAGTTCTTTCTAATTCTTTATCTAAAGTTTCTGTAGTAGGTTGCATAAAATCCGTGTACCCATAACTTCTTGCTACGGCATTTGTAACTGCTGTCAAAGTTTCTAATGAAAATATTTTATTCTTGACAGGGTTACCAATCGCTTTTTCAAGCTGTTGTACTGTAGGTGGAATGGACATGGCTCGTGCCAATAAGTTAGATTTCATAATAGTTGCTATAGCACCTAGATCAAGATTATTTATAAGTGAACCTACCCTACTACCAACTGCGATTGATCCACCAGTATCTAAAGCCTCTTGTGTAAAATGTGTATAGTTTTTTACCTCATTTAATCTTTTTAAGTATTCTCTATCTAATTGTCCATTAGGTTTTGTGAATAAAGGTTTAAATTTTGCAAACTCATCTGTACTAAAGTTTATAAAATTATTCATTTTATCTGTGAATTTTTTCGCATTTATAACTTCAACATCTGGTGCGTCTGGAGAGGTTCCTTTGATGCTTGGATCTTTAAAAATTTTATCAAGTATAGCATGTCGTAAATCAACTACTTTTTCACTTAAATAGCCACCCGAGTCTCTTACAAAATCTTTTATTTCTGCTTCTGTAGCATTGTTTAAAAAATTTCTTGCTACTTCTAAGTTTTCCATTTTAGTTTTCATCAGACTTTTGAAAACACTACCCTCAATAAATTGTGTATTCATCGCAAAGTCTTTTAATTGTCTTTGTGCTCGTTTAGATGGAAATATTAAGTTTAACATTTTTTCATCTTTTATAAACTTACGAACAACTTCACCACCTTTTTCTGGATTGTGGCTTATGTAAGTTATTAAAGAATTACCAATGTCTTCTCTTAAAGTTTTCATAGTAGCTAGATTTGCTTTTTTGTTTTTTGATGCAACTTTAACAAAATCAAAAAATACTTTCATAGACTCATCATCAACCTCGCCAGAAAATATTTTACCAACGACTTTACGAGGCTGAAAAGAACCATCTGCTTTAAAAAACTTTTTAAGAGCACCTCTATTAATCACTCCAGCTCGTAATTTATAAAGTTCTTTACCCTCATCTAGAAATTTTAACATTTCTTTACCAGCTACATTATTTTTCACACTTGGGTTCATTATAGCATTATCTATTAATTCAATGATCTCTTTTGCTTGCCCAGCTCCAGCCCCTCCATCGCGGATTATATCTGCTAAATCGTTTCTTATTGTTGTAATTTGTTTGAGAGCTGAAAAAGTTTTTCGTGTGCCTAAATCTGAGGTTACTAACTTTGAAACATTTGGGTCAATAATATTGACTAGTCTTTGTAGCTGATCACCTAGTGGACCTTGTGGTATATTTAATCCTATGGACTTTGCAGTTTTATCATCTTTTTTTGGTTTTGCTCTAGTTCTTATTCCATACAATATTTCGTTTGCTTTTTTAACAACATCAGATAAATCAAAAGTTGCGTCAGCAGAGTTTGCTTTTTGTGAAGCAGATAAAAACTTTTTATCAATACTTTGATCTAATGATTTTTTTAAATTATTAGAATCTTCTATTATTTTATTAAAAATTTTATCACTTCCTGGAACTAACTTGTCTTTTTCTAATAAAGATCTATTAAAAAATTCCATCAACTCCGTTGAGTAAGTATTTCCTTTGAATAAAATATAATTGTCTAATTCAGCTTGTGTAAAGTTTTGGAAGCCTCCATCACGTCGTGATTTTTTCTCCAGTAAATCTAAAATTTTTGCTTGTTGCTTATTTCTGAGGTTACCTATTATTGGAGATATACCGGCAGATTGTGAAAATAATCTTTGAGCTAATAAACTTTTTGTTGCTAATTGTCCAACACCTAATAAAGGAAAGTCAGGGTCTGGTTTTATACCTAACTCTGGTATACCTGTAGTTCGCATTTTTATTGCAAGTTTTTGAGCTTCTAATCCTTCTTTAGGTATTTTTTTCATTAGCATACCAAAAGGCACACCCGTTTCATCACCTTTAAATTTTGCTACTACATACTTTCCCATTCCTGGAGCATACTGATTTATAATGCCTTCTATTAAACCTTGATATACTTGATTTGTACTAAATTGTTCTAAAAATTCATCACGACTTGTATCTATACCTTCTTGAGCTAATTGTCTATCAATCATGTCTCCAATTACATATCCTCCTGCTGTGCCAAAAAGTGAATGGAGGAAAGATCCGGCTATTGATGATGCGTTGGCAAAATTAACTAATGTACCAGTAACATCTCCAACATCACCTACAAAATCAGAAAATCTTCCAGTTGAATCAACTCTATAAATAGGACCGTCTTCTACTAATTGAAATACATGCTCTAATTTTTTACCACCAACACCAACTCTAAAATATCTAGATCCAGGATATTTATCCTCAAAATATTTTTTCATATCCTCAAAATATTTTTTTCTAGCTAACTCGTCTCGTGTTGCAAATAAATCAAAACCCTCTAAACCTTGTGCTGTAGAACCTTGATACTTTTCTCCTAATGTATCTTTTAATACGTTTTCTATTCGATCTTGTTCTTGTTTCATACTCCGTATAACAGTGCTTACACCCTCTGAATAATTTGTAAGTTTATCTTCATCAACACCAAAAGAATATAATCCAGGTGTAGTCATAACTCCAAATATGGTACTAGCATCAGGGGTAATTGCATCTATTAGAGAAAATATATCAGAGTCTTCTACTGGTTTCAAAGAAGTGCCTTGGACTGTGGTCGGTTCTGTGTCAGTTGCTTTATACAACGGTTGTATATTATCTAAATCAAGTCCGTTAAAATCTAATATTTTTTCACTTTTTAGTGCATCTGGCATAGGGAAAGCTGTACCACTTTCACCAAACTCACTTTCAAAATCTACAGTTTCATCTACTTTAAATTGATCTGCCATTTATCTACTCATTAAATTTAAGTTACCCATATCATATAATAGGTTCAGTCGATTCCTACCTTTATCAGTACTAGGATCTAAAAATTGATCAATATCACCAACTACACCCATTTTAATTTTATATTCATTTTTTAAATGATCCTTGATTTTTGGAACAGCGAAAGTATCAAAATCCCTTCTATTGCGATATTGTTTACTAATCGCCGCTAGTACTTGATTCATTTCAGTCGCTGGTAGATTTACTCTATTTTCATCTCTTGCAAAATATTTAGGAGGTAATACATCTGTGGACGGTAAAGCATCTATATCTTGTTGTGAGAATATAGGATTGTTATCTTTAAACTCCCTCATCTTACGCTCATGGTAAAGATATAATTCTCTACCAGTCAACTTTTTAGCATCTTCCGAAGCTAATATTTTAATTGACTCTGCTTGTTCTTTTTTCAGTCTTTCATTTTGTCCAGTAAATATTTTTTGTAATAATGTAATACCTTCTTTTGTAGTTGTTAAACTTGGAGCCGCTGTCTGTATCATTCTAATTTCTTCAGTATTTAAGTTTCCAGGAAGATACTGAGCAAAAGCTAAAGCAAATTGTGTTGAAACAGAATTAAGAGCTTCGGCAGAAGCTATGCCACCACCAAAAAACTGATTAAACATCGCAGGATCTGTATTAGCTCGCATATATGTTTCCATAGCAGGAAACTGCTGTAACAATCTACCTAAAAATAATCTCTGTGGTGCAAATAATCCAGTTTGAAATTGTGTTGAGAGACTTTGAGCTTGATTAGCTAATGTAGCCATTTTATCATTAGTGGCTACAGCTCCATTTCTTTTTTCAATCTGTTTAGTAAGTAATTGATTAAATCTTGATTTTTCATCTGCATAAGGATCGTAACGGGATTGTGATACAGTCTTAGCGTCAAAATATTTTAGTAATAAGTTTTGCTTAAACTCTCTGACCTGATCATTAATATCAAGCTCATTTACACCAGCTTCAGCATCAGCCAATAAATCTTTCCTAAAATTATCAGTCATTTCATTCACAATTTTTTGAAACTCAGTGTCTTGTCCAAAAATCTTTGGTGATAAAGCCTCTAATGTATTTAAAAGGTTTTGTTTTTCTGGTCCTGAAATATCTCGTTTCGTTAATGCTTGTTTAGTCTCAGCAAATTGTTTTATCAATTTTTGAGCTTCACTTAAAGGTACTTTACCTTCTACAAGTTGCATTATTTGGTTTGTATACGGATTGAGAGAATAATAACCAAACTCATCACTACCAAATTTCTCATATTTTACTTGACCTTCTACTATTGTTTGACCCATTTGTTTTGTTATTGGATTAAATAATATTTTTTGACCAGTGTTTGGATCTTCAATAACTTGCATATCAACATCTTTAATAGTGTAAGTGCCATCAGGTTTAATTGTTGCTATACCCATACCACTAAAATACTCTACCTTTGTTTTTCCAGGAGTAAGTCGTTCATAGTTACCAGTTTTTTTATTTACAATAAATTGCGAACCATCATCTGATTTAAACAATTCAATATCAGGTGTGCCAATAGATGTTATTAAAGGTTTATAAAGTTCTAATCTTGATTTTTGTGCATCTTTTTTAGCTTCTGTAAAAGCAGATGCTTCTTTTTCTTCACGTTCTGCTTTTTCTTTTGATTGTAATAAAGCTACTTTCATAAGAGGATCTAATTGACTAGTCACCTCTGGAGAAGTTAATGCACCAAATAAAGTTGGCGTTCGCATTATTGATTGACCAATATTTGTTAAAACATTATAAGGTAAAATATCTTTATAGTCTTGGTAAGCACTTGGTTTATCTGTAAACATACCAGTAAAATCTTCGCGTTTAGGCATAGGCACAAGACGTTGTGCCATTTGTATACCTTTTATAGGATCAGTTTGACCAAACATACCGCCCCTCTGTAATAAAATTTGTAAAGGACTTAGATTCATATCAGGATTACCAGTTGGATTGGCTTTTACCGCATCAACAGAACCATCTTTTAACATAACTGGTTGTTGACCACTTTGCATTCTTGCCATAGCTTCCATTTGTTGAGCATCACTTATATTTGGTGCAACTGGTATTTCTGTATCTAAATCAGCTATACCACCAGTAGATTCTATTACAGTCATTAAAGGTTGTACTATGGTAAGAACAGACTCTGGTGTTTGTTTTGCATCTTGTTCACCAACTAATTGTGCTAACTCCATACGTCTTTGTTCTACACTAGCTTCATCACCACGGATAGCATCCATTATTTCTTTTGGATTATCGGCTTCATCAATATTTTGAAACAATGTTTCAATGCCCGAGGTTACATTACTCAATGCCTGAACTGATTCATTGTCTTCTAAACCTGATGTTATTCCGCCCAATGGCTCATTTGTTAACATTTGCATTAAAATATCCCCAATTTACTTCCTGCACCATACAGACCTAAACCAGTAATCCCAGCTCCTAATGCTTGTTGAAATAAAGGCACTTGTTGCTGTGGTGGACCAGTAAGTGTTTGTATCTGTGTGCTTGGTACACCCCTTAATATATCACTATAAAAACTTAACCTTTGTTGTGGCTCAAGGAAAGCAAATCTTTCTCTAGCCACTCTTGCTTCTTCATCTGCCATACGTTGTTGTTGTTCAACTTGTCCACCCCTGAGTAAAGCATCTGCATCTGTCAAGGCTTGTTTTTGTGCTAACTCACCTAGTCCAGCTTGACGTAAAGCTACTTCAGCTTGTTGTCCAGCTAAATTAGAAACTAGTCCAGCTTGATTAGCTAAACGTCGTTGTTGGTTTTCAAATGACGTCATTGCTGATTGTTGAGCTTGACCAAAGTTCCTTGCTAAATCTTCAAATATTCTTCTACTTGCTACATCGCCTAACTCACGCTGAGCAATACCCTCAAGAACACCTGACCTTGAACCACCAAATGCTCCAGCTCCAATAGCTGATGCTCCTCTTTGAGCTTGTTGCTCTGCAAACTGTTTATTAAGTTGTGATAAGGCTTGTTCAGTTACAGCTTTTTGATAAGGATTCATAAACTGGTCGACCATACTAGGATCAAATATACCAGTAGATAAAGCTCCTACCCCTTCAGCACGACCTATTGTTTCTTGAGCAGTGTCTAACCCAGAACCAGCTTTTTCTAAAAACGGTTTGTAGCCACCAATACCACTATCACCTTGAGCTGTTAACTGCTGTAGTGCTTGAAACTGTAGTGGTGATAAACCTAATTGTTCTGGTGTTAGCCTACGGAGTTGCTCCATAGTAGGTGCTGATTCAGCTAACGCCTTTGCTTGTTCCATCAACCCCAGTTTATAGGCTTCTATTTCAGGGGCTTCTCTTTGTATAACGGTTTGTGTTTCAGCCATTATGCTACCTTTTCAAATCTTTTCATCATTGCATACATACGTTTTGCACCTTCTTTACGGTCACCACCTCCAGCACCTTGTACTGCTCTTGCGTTCATAACAAACTCACCATCACTTAACATGGCTGGTATAGAATCCGAGGTTGATGTTCCAGGACCAACGATTTCACCACCATCAGCTCTGTTTAAATAGTATGGATTTTCACCATAAAAGTTTCTTAACCTAAAATCATCAGGATACATTTCTAATAAATCTTTACCAGTTAAAAATGTTTCTTGACCAGTCTCTGGATCAGGCACTGTAAATATTGGCAATCCAGCTTTGTCAAGACCGTATAAAGTTAGACCTGCGATAGCAGTTAGAGGAGCAAACTTTCGTAATGTACTTGGGGCGAGATCTGATTTAGCTGTTTTAATAGCATCTGCAAAAATTTTGTCTTTTGCACTACCGCTTAATTTTGCACCTCTAACACCTTCTGAAATTTTTACTTGTGAGTCCGCAGTTTCTTTAGCTAATTTAATTATTTCTTCATCGGTAGGCATTATGCTTTTACGTTCGGGTTTTAAGTAAGTGTCATACATATCGACTAGTTTATCTTTACCCTTGCCTATTGTATCAAGTATTCCAGTTTCTTGTGGTTTTCCAATAAACCCAGCGTCTTTTAATGCTTGTTCTGAAATGTTAGCTGAATCAGATATATTTAAAATACCAGAATCTCTTGGTTGCATTGACCCAACTGTACCTTTTGGTAGTGATGCTTGAGTTGTTCGCAGGTCTGGTTTTGGTGTTACTATTGTTGATGTATCTACGGCAGACTCACCACCACCAAATAAATTACGCACATCATAATCAGTTGTTAATCCTGCTTCTGCACCAGTTGCACCAAAGCCACCTTGACCAAAAGCCATGTTACCTAATCCTGCTAGACCTCCAGCTATGATTGCATTTTTAAAAGCATCTTGAGGTCTTTGTCCTGCGACTAAACCTCCTGCTAAAGAACCTAAACCAGTAGCTAAAAACATCGGCATAGTTGGTAGTAAAAACGGAGCGGCGATTGGTAGAACAATCGGTGCAACCTTTTTTACAATCTTTTTTAAACCTTTAAATAATTTTTTTAGAAAAAACTCTGGCTGACCAGTAACGGGATTGATTGAGTTTAATTCATTACCTACTATATAACGAGCAGGATCTAAATCAAGCTCACGCATTTGTTGGAATAACATTTTTTTCAGTCTTGGATTATTATCCAAAACTTCCATAGGTATAACAGTTTCACCTTCTTTAGCGTGAACAACATAAGTGTCACCATTACGACCAAACTCAGAAAGCATTTTACTTGCATTCTTTATCGTAAATAATCCGCCCTCGGGTACAAGCGGTGAATCATATGAAATACTTGCTATACCACTCATGTCTTTATCTTAACACTTCCATTATCATTATACAAGGCTCCAGTTTCTAATCCAGTTTCTGATGTAGGTAAATCAGTCAAAGTAATTTTTGTACCACGCAGTTCTCCAGGATTTTGTAATTGTGTTGTTAGCTGTCCTAAACTTCTTACCATATCATTAAAATATTGAACATCATATTCTTCAGGTGGTAATGAAAAAGTTGGTGGTACTAATTGTCTACTCATCTATCTCCATCCGCTCTTATATCTACTCGTGGTGTACCTAAACGCCAGTTTACACCTTGAGTTGTACTTTCTACCCTTAAACCAAAAGATCTTCCACGCAACCTTAAATGATTAAGTTCTGTAGTAGATGTTACATTATTTGTAGAAGTTTTAATAAATCCGCCTCCAGGACTACGTTGTGCTTTTAATGAAAAAACAGTAGTTTTGTTAGCATCTGCTATGTCCGAATCACTATTATCAAAACTCACATCAGGTATCATTCTACGCAAAAACACAAACTGATCGCCATCTTGTATATCTATAGGGCTTGATTCTATAAATGAAGTAAAGGCTGTGCCGTCATTATCATTACCTTTTTCATGGTTGTATACCAAGTTGGAGGCTGTTGCCATTGGGTATTGATACACACCCCTATCAACCCATGAAGTCCTGGACAGAGAGCCAACATACCATATTTTTTGGTCATAATTATAAACCACATATTTATCGTTTTCACCAGTGCCACCATTTGATACTGCATTTGTTTGTGATGGGTAAAACCAAAACACTTCACCAAACGCTGTATTGACTCCAGCATAAACTTTTTCTGACTGTGTCTCATTAAAATCATTAAATACATGATCCCTGACACTGCAAGGAATTATATTTACACGACCATCATAAATATAAAATCTATCATATCCCATCCAAAACACAGCATCACCAACAGCTACAGCACTATTAAAACTTCTTACTGTAGTCCCACTTGCTAATTGTGTAATTCCAAATGTAAAAGGAGGTCCAATAAACTGCATACTATGAACAGAAGTATCAGTAATGACAACCATTTCTCTTCTAGTTTTTACGGCTGTAACAATTTCAGAACCACTACCTATCCTTAAATCTCCAGCAGTATTTGTTGTATCTGCCGTCCATAAAAAAGGGTTTTCTTGACTACTAAATCGTATAAGTAATCTATCCTGCACATTAGAACCTTGTGGAGAAGCACCAAAACAAATAACATGACGGTCACGCTCAGACACAATAACCTTACGAGATTTCAAAGGAGCCGAATCTGATAACTCTAATAAACTTTTAGCACGAGTGCTTAAACCTAAAGATTTATCCCAATAAAATAAAAAACCATCACGTTCATTAAATATTAAATCTTCACCAAAATTATCTTGAGACCATAAACGTAGAGTGCCACCACCAGCCGTTGCACTAGCAGGATCACCCCAACCTGAACCTCCAACAAAAGAACCCCACACTCCAGCACCCCAACCAGTTCCAGGAACTACAGTATTTATACCTACATTGAGTTGATATTCAGCATTAGCAGTGCCTGATGCAGATAAAGTAATAGGAGCATTTTCTGATAAATTTATTGTATAGCTATTAGTAGCCACTGTTAAAATTTCATGTTCTTTTTGTAATAAAGAATCTAAAGAACTGTTACTAGTATTTACAGAATCAAACGTAACAAAATCACCAGCAATAGCCCCATGTGCAGTATCATTGACTGTTACACTAGGGCTTGAAGTTGAGCTTATTGTAAAAGTTATTGCCATTATGACTCATCCACAAAATCAGTAACTGTTATACTTGTCGGTACTAATACAGTTACTTCACCCACTGAACCAGCCATAGCTGATGTTGATTTTTCAAAAGTAGTGGTTCCAACCTCTCCAGTTGCACTCACTCCAGTTGTAACTGCTGGAGCTAATGTGTCATTACTTTGTGCATTGACCGTTACACCAGTAAAGCCAGATGTTGCTGAAACACCTGACACAGCAAAAGCCACTGTTTCTGTGTTTAAACTTAATATGACTTCATCACCAACTACTTTTCTTCTAATGGGTGTAATATCTGTGTACGTTTGTGATTCTTCTATGTAAAATTTAATCTCTGTGCCTATACCTAAATACTTGTTACCTTCAAGATTTGCCCATGTGTGTAAAGACCGTGAAGTGCCTAAAAAAGTTGAGTTTGCATATTTTTCCCAACCACCTAGTTTTTCTGGATAACCAAAACGAAAACGAATTAAATCACAATCATTCCAGCCACCTTTGTTAGAGTAAGATGTTGTTTCTTTATTTATTCCTGGTCTGAACTTTAAAGAAGTTATTGGCACGATTAAATCTCATCTGGAAAGTCGTATATTGGCGGATTAGTGTCATCTGATGGTTTATCAAATAATTTCATAAAATCTGCAAGACTGCTACAGTCATTAATAGATGTTTCTATAGATGCACATTTTGTTCTAACAGCATCTCGATACGTAGTTATATCACTAGGTATGGCAGTGCCTTTCTCAGATTTACGAGTTATCATCCAATCATGTTTATTTAATTTTTCTTGTGCTGTTGTTTTTGTTTGAGCAACCCAAATAGATTTTAAACCTAGATCTACTCTTTGTTTGCCAGTGTTCAGATCTAAGATTGCTTTCCCATCTCCATCCACTGCATTAACATCAACAAGACTTTTTTCTATCAATGAGCCATCTGTTTTTCTTCCCGAATAAAATCTTTCGTCAAAAGGTGCTTCTGATGATGGAGGATCTTCCCAAGTTAAGCCCATAGATTTTTTATAATCATCTGTCCAAATATTCCAATTAGATGGATGTCTAATTTTATTATCGTCTACCCAACTTTTACCATTTTGAACTATAGTTCCATCAGATTTTTTCCAAGGCATAGTTTATCTCCTAACTTCTTGCTGTAGTGAATTTAAACGGCTCTTCTGCAAAAGCCATGTATATATAGTCTTGTCCGCTTGCATTTACATTTGTATCAGTTAATCTTAATTTAAATCCATTTGAAATAAAATCTACATCTCTGCTCCCATCATCGTCACCATTAGTTAAATTTGCATATAATTGTCCATCAACTAAAGTACCAAATTGCAGTCTTTTATTATCATAAATATACCATCCATTTGAAGAGCTTCCAGTGCTTTTGATCATTATCCAAGCTGGCTTGAATCCAGTGTATACAAATGTTCCATTTGTGTCATTATTACCAATATATTTACCAAACTTAGAAAAACCCTCAACAGAGTGAAAACAGTACATAACATAATTTTCACCATTTTTACTAACGTCTGAATTGTTTGCACCAAGAGTAACTACAGTTGCACTTGGAACAACCACACTTGTACTATTTCCAAATCTTTCATCTGCATTTGAAGTTTCTCCTGCAAAAGTTTCATTAAGATAAATGTATTGATTAGAAATAGATGTATGAAATACTGCCCATCTTTCTGAGTGTGTCCTTGATTTAACTATAACCCACTCTGGAGCAAAGTCTAATCCATGCCCAACTGTAAATGACGAAGTATCACCTGAATAAAGTACGATACTAAATCCTGATGTTGTATTCGCTTGTACTGTACTGGTTTTAGAACCATCTCCATTACTGCTAGTAACTCCACCATTAGCTTTCCAAAGCCAAACAACCATACTATCTGATTGATAATTTACCCATGCTTGATTATCTGTGCCTAAAGTAAAACCATCTGCACCAACAGCAGTAACTCCAGTTTCTGAATCTGAATTATCAAATTCGCTATCATTTGTAATCCTCATACTTTTATCAATGCCCATTGAAGTATTGTAAAGTGCATGAGCATCTGATCTATTTCTTTGTTTAAACCACAACCAATCTGCTTGCATGCCGACACCAGTTATAGTTTGTGCCGTTCGATTATTAGCTGTATAAAGATGTGTGACAAAATGGTCCTCTGCTTGTGTTGCTTGGTTTGGACTTATTGTAGTCGCTGGTAAATTTGCTGTACAGAGAGCCAAGAAATCTGTTGGAGGAGTGTAGTAAAAATTACCCCTACCATTAGTGTCTGTAGCCTCTGCTGAACCACTTGTTTTATAACCAGCAAAACTACTGTCTTGTCCAAAGTTACTAACAGACACATAAGTATTTGAGTATTGTGATAAGTAGAAAAAATATTCTACGCCAGTGGTTAATGTTGTAGTATGATTTGTTCCAGCAGATGGATTACCATCAGTGCCTCCATCTTCAGCCCAATAAGCATTGTCAAGTCCATAATAAACTTTTCCATTATCTGCATCATATGCTACTTGAACAATATCTCCTGCTGTATAACTATATGTATCTGCTATCAAAACATTGTTAAGGTTTTTCTCTATTCTTGAGGCAAAATCTCGTCTTGTTACATAGACTGTGCTATCGCCATAAGTTGCTACTGCTGGATTATGTTGAGGTATTGCACTATCTTTAGTGCCATGAATACCTACACCAAAATCATGTGATAATGATGAACCAGCAGTCGCTACATAAACTTCCATATACCATTTTCCAGTTGTTGGAATATTAATACTTGATGCCGTTGCATTGTAATTATAAGTGGATGAAGTCCATTGCAAATTACCCTCTGTAAAAGTATGACTTCCTGAATTTTCGCCAAGTCTTATAGGCGACAATGTAGCAAAATTGTTTGTACAAGTATCTACCAGTTGATCATATTCATTTAAGTTAGTTAAACTAAAATCATTTGTTGTACCACTTCTATCAGATGTTTGAACATCATGCCCTAAATTTGCACCATTAGTGCCACCATCATCTTGAAAGTTTAAATAATACCCATTTGTTCCAAATGTGAAGCCTTGAGCATGGATATCTTTCGGAACCCAAACTCCGTTTTTAAACTCTCCAAAACTATCCGCAGTTAAATATTGACCATCTAAATGCACAGCTTCTGCTATAACCATCGGGCTATGTGTACCACCACCCCATGATTGTGTACCCCACGCTTGTTCTGTTCCTGCACGATTCATACCATAATTAAAGTCTGGAGGGTTACTGCTACTACTTAAAGTTTCTTCAACACCATTTACCCATATTCTATGAGCTGTGTTCGCGGCATCGACTGCCCAAACAAAATGATACCATGAATGTTGATCTCTATAAACTTTATTATTTACTGCTCCATAGGGTGCTGACCCACTAGTGTCATAATAAGTATGTATTTTATCATCTGTTTCAAAATAAAAGGCGGCGATTCCATCATTCCCACTACCACCAGAAGTGTACCCAGCAGACCATATATATGTTCGTGTGGCATTTTCAGTTTTTTTCATCCACCAACTCGATGTCCACTTTTTTTGGTTTCCACTACTTGTTGGTGTTCTTGTTAATTTACCAGATGTAGCACCAAATCTTAGAGAGTTCTGGACCTCAAACGGATAAAAACCTTTGCTTGGATTTGCAAACCATAATGCTGAGTTGTTACTCATTAAGCCTCCACAAAGTCTTTCTGTATTGCTCCTAATAATATTGTACCATCGGCTTTAACAAAATAAGGCACGACATCTACATCATTTGCACCAGTAGATAAAGTCAAAGAAGTACCACCAGCTACATGATACCTGTCATCTGCGTGTGACAAAGTACGTCCACCAGTGCCATCTTGAACAAATACAAAAACACCCATTTGTCCAGCAACTTCATCGCCAGGATCTTGCAAGACTATATTGCCAGTCAATGTTAAAATAAAATTTGTATATTGTGAAAAATCTGGAGTAATATTTCCAGTTTGTGATCCTGCCGTTTGAGTATTAGGCACTGTGTTTGCACCAAAAGTTATAGCAGTACCAGTTCCAGCATCTGAGGATATACTATCCAAAGCTATATCACCTACGTTTGTAATAGCATTGTCACCAAAACTTACGCCTTGAGCAAAAGTAACTCCTCCACCATCTGCTATTGTAATAGCATCATCACCATCAGTAAATGCTATTTTAGTTGTTTGCACTTCTCCTGGAACATTTATTCCAGCGGCGGCGTCTAATATTTTCATATTCGTTGCATCACCGTTATCAGTAAAAACTAAATCTTTAGCATTTGTGGCTAATTTTATTGTAACATCACCAGAGTTGCCCTCTGTAAAACGTAACACTTCACTACCACCATCTTTAAATACAAATATACCAGTGTGTGAATCCAGATTTAATTCAGCACCAGAATCTAATGTTATTGGATTAGCTCCTAAAGTTACACCAGTTGTTCCATCATGAGTGAGGGTTACATCATTATCAGCACCCATGTTTATGACAGAGCTATCTGAATTAAGAGTTACATTATCTCCTACGATCAAATCATCATCTACTGTTATATCTGGAGCTGATAAATGTGCAAAAGCATCTACAACTTTTGCTGAAGAACCGTTACCATCTAGATAAACAACTTTTGTTTTTCCATTGGGAATAGTAACTTTATCAGCCGCATCATTTGATCCTTGTTTTATGGTTATGCTTTGGCTACCAGTCGTTGCATTCTCTATAATATGCACTCTTTTTACGTTAGTAGGTTCAATGGTTAAAGTTCTAGTAGCTGATAAGCTAGTAGAAGTAACTTTGATGTACAGGGCTCTTGCATTATCTGACGAGGCATCTGCAATAGTTTCTGTCTGATCAGCATCAGAAGATATATTGACAGTAGCAAAACCTAATGCTTCACCTATGAGTTCTAAATTTGTATTTGTTTTTGTACCCCATTGACCCGACTGTTCTCCAGTCGCCATTTCTTCGAGTCTTAAATTATTTACGAATGTACTTGCCATATTACCATCCTTTTAAATCAAGCCGCCCAATTTGGTGTTTGTGACGGAGTTACCTCAGTATAACTCACAGATATATCATTTGCAATGATACCGTATAAATTTAAAGTTCCTAACGTCGCAGTGCCTACCACTCCAGTAATTACAATATTTGAAACCACAGAGCTAGTAGCAGTTCCTAATGAAGTTGTTATACCAAAACCAGTAACAGAGACAACAATAGGTATGACACCAGACGCTGTTCCTAACGCACTCGTTCCAGCTACACCAGTTGTGGCAAAAGTTGCCCCTCCCGTCACAACAGTGCCAGTAGCACTATCCGTATTAAGTTGTGCTCCCATCAAAGCGTGATTTGTACATTGATAAAACAATGTTGGAGCACCTATTGGTACAGTTATTTCTGTATAAGCTCCAGCTTGTCCAGCAGTCCCGTTTGTTGTTACACCAGTTGTATATTGTGTTGTTTTATCAGCGTCTTCATAAATGGCTATAGGGTGTCCACCGTTTGAACTATCTGATTGATCAAACCTATAAGTTCTACCTTCTATTAACGTAAGAACTACATCAGCAGAAGCAGTGCTT
>VTLG01007744.1_pt1 | contig 30747 bp, 31 predicted proteins | sample 4694571 | NCBI WGS metagenome assembly VTLG01 (sample SAMN12604809, study PRJNA352737) | marine metagenome | biome: ENVO:00000447; feature: ENVO:00000209|ENVO:00000569|ENVO:01000036; material: ENVO:00002151; isolation source: viral sequences binned using virsorter ...
TGTGCTGCTTTCCATGCTGCTAGTGAAGAAAAACTCATTAACTTGTTTACTACGTCTTGCTTAGTGAATGTTTCACCTAGTATTGCTGCATCTATGATGCTGTTACAAGTTTTGTCGATTGTCCAAAGTTTAGGCATTGTTTTAAGAAATAGTGGGGATCCAACCCCTGTACTTATAATATAGAGTACACTCTATATATTTGTCAACAATATTACTAATATTTCACATAAAAAAAAGACCCCTGTTTAGGGGTCACGTATCAGGTGTTTAGATACAATACATTTCTTTTAGTTTGTTGCGTGTATCAATACCTTTATCAAACAATGCTTTTAGTTGGGTATCATCTTTTTGCCATTTTAAACAATCATTTTTTAGATCGTTGTAAGCAGAAATATCTTCATTTGTTTTTTTAATGTACCATGCACTATCAAAGTTCCAACCACCCCTATCTGCATTAGCTTGTCTTTCAGCAATGCCTTCTTCAGAAATCCATGAACTTGTTTCTTTAATTTGCTTGTTTAACCATTTTTCCATTTGTACAGGTAATTTAGAAAACTTTTCCCACTTAGCTGCTTTTTTCTGGTCAACTATAGCTTGTTTAGCATCTGCTTTAGCTTGCTTAACTTCATCAATCTTAGCTTGCTGTATTGACTTGCCTTCTTGTACAGCACCCCTTCTATCGCTTCTGAACTGTACATACTGTGTTAAGTAACCGTTAGCTGAATTTTCTCCATAACGGTAGTTCCACATCATTTGAGTATGTACTTTAAATTCCTCGTTGTTCTTAGTTACTCCTGAAACAAAACCTTCAATAAGATTAGCCTGACCTAATTTAAGGTTATTACCAGTAATAGTATCTGTAACTGCTAAATGTCCATTAACTCTAGCTTCTAGTAATGCTACGCTATGATCTCTTTGCTGTTGTGCGTTTGTTCTGCATGCTTCTAAATTAACTGTGCAATTTAAAGGTCTATAATAATCATTTCTTGTAGAACCAAATTCTGTAACTTGTGCAAAAATAATATTTAAAAAAGATTTTGTTTCGCCATACCAGTAAATTTTTTCTTCACCGTAAAAAGTTTTGCGTGTATGGTATGTTTTACCTTCTTCTTCTCTAGCAGCCCACATTTTGTTATAACGTTCTGCTTTAGCTTCAGCAGATGCAACTAGCTTTACATAGATTTCTTCTTCTAGAAAAACTTTGTGGTTTGTGTTGATTGTAAAAGTCATTTGTTTTTTTAATAGTGGGCATCCAACCCTGTACATCCTTAATTATAGAGTACACTCTAAATATTTGTCAACTACTTATTTAAAAATTAGTAGGAACTGGATAGCAACTATTATGCCCCCTGTCTTTTTTAGCGTTTACCAAACTAAATTATAACTTTCAAGTTAGTGACCAGCTAACTATCAGGATTCCTACTAACTAACTATTTAAAAAGACTAGGCCATTGCATATGTGCTTTAACAATAGGTTCAACTATAAAAACAGCATCCCAGATATATTCTTCATCATAGTCTTTTAAAATATCTAGCAATTTGTTCCTAATGTTAAATTGTGAATTATTATTTTCTGCTAATTTTTTATAAGCAGTTAGAAAATGATATTTGTCTTTAGTCTCTAAACGGTTCCATACTTCATAGTTTTTAATTGTGGCATTAAGACTTGTAAACAATACGTCTTTTTCATCATTGTTGTAATTCATTTGTTTACCTCCTTATTTATTTACAACGTTTTTTGGTGTAGTACACATTGCGTAGTCAATTAAATAATGTTCTACTTTTTTAATTACTGAATTAGCAGCTTTTTGGTCTTTTATTTCACCTTTAGTTAAGGCTCTATAAACTTCCCTTAATTCAGAATGTTCTAAATTTAATAAAGTACCCATTAGTCATGCTCCTGTAAATGAAGTTCTGTCCAAATTTTTGGATCAATTAATTTATTAATGCGTTTGCATTGTTCAATAGTTAGTTCACCAAAAACTAAATCGAAAATGTCAGCTTCGTCACCTTTTTCTACCATTTTCCAAAATGCTTGTCTGGTTGTTTTAACTGAATAATTCCATGCTTCTGCTGTTTGTGTAGCTGAAATTTTATATGTTGGTTTTTTGCTGTTCATTGTTTTGACTCCAAATAAGTACATGCGTTTTCAATACCTGAATTACAATCGTTTACTGTCATATCATGTAAGGATTGTGAAAGGGATATATAGAATATCCCTGTAGCTGCAAATAGCATTAGTATGGTTTGCATTGTTTAATACCCCCCAAGACGTTTTTGACTACTACCTGACATTTGCCTACTAAGGCCAACCTGACCGCCAGCAGCACGACCAGCATCTGCACCAGAACCGCCAGAACTATAACCATTACCACGTGAACCGATTGTTGGATAACGTTCAGCATAAAATTCTTCTACTTTTGCTAGTTCAGCTTTATTAGCGTTAATTACAGCTAGTGCAGAAACATTAACTGTTTTATCTGCTAGTTGTAACTGCCTTCCATTTTTTTGTTCTTCAGATTTCATTTTATCGAATCTGTTGCTAACTTCCCACGCCCAGTTTTTTCTAAAACTGTTTCTATGTGAAGCACCTTCCATAGCAACCTGAAATGGATCTTCTTGGCAATGTCTAGCCCACGCATCTTGTAATGCTTCTATCAAGTATGAAGAATAGATTTCTATTTCAATACGTCTAGCCTGATTTGCTGTAATTTCTATTTGTCTGTAAATGTCACCTTTTTTATCTCTAATGTATTCTTTTTGGTGTTTTTGGTTTCCAGACCTTTCCATTTTAAAAGGAGTAAAAACAATTTTACCGTTATAGAAATCTGCAACAGCAGAAACAATAATAGAAACTGCAGGGTCAATACGTTTGTAAGGTGTACCCCATCTAAATGCAATAACTTCAATTTCTTCATCAAGTACTGAAGTATCACCTATTTGCTGTTCTAATTGCTCAAGTGTTATGCCTCTAGCTTTTAGTTGCTGTTCTAATTTTGCTTCAGCAGCTTTAGCTTCATTAGGGTTTGTACTTGCTGTAAGAGCAAGAATTTTTGAAAGAACGTTTAACGATCTTGACATAATAGTAAGTCTCCCGACTAAGGTTTACAATTTAAATATTAATATAGGGTGTACTCTTTGTCAACTATTAATTATTTCTAAGCTATGTTGTGCATGTTCACTACGTTTATTATCATCCCATTCAACACTGTAATAGAAATAAACACTGCCTTTTATATTCTTTTTTGTACTAACTCCATAAATTGTTCCTATTCTTTTTGATTTGCCTTTAGTTGTACCAAATATATTTTTACGATATACCTTGTTGCCAATAACAAAACGTTGACCAACTAAAATATTTTTTGGCATTTATTTACCTAGTGAAAAAGGTTTTGTTGGTATTGGGCTACCTGTACCTGTAGGTAATTTAGGCATTAAACTAGGCAACATTTTTTGTATTTCTTTTTTTACAAATTTTTTGGTTTTTTCTTGATTTTCAGGATTTTTAATATAAATGTATGAATATGCAATAGCACCTGTCATAGTAATAGTTAATAAAAAACTTATAACAGAAATAAAATCTAAAATTTTACGCATTTTTTTTATTTATATTTAAAGTAATTATACACTGCATTAATAAATAAACCCATTTATAGAATTAAAGTAGAATCGCCATCACCAAACATACCTTTAGGCATTACGTTAAAAGCTAAAGACCTTCTAACTTCTTCTTCATTTGGATTTGAGTAATGGTAAATCCAACTAGGAAATAAAACTAATAAATTATGTTCAGGTTTAACTGCTATATCAGAACACATTAAATTAGATTTATATTTACCTATTTGAAATGGAATAGTCTCGTAAATTGGATTTTTAAATATTAAAGGGCAAGTTTTATCAGTATATTCATCAAAATAAAAAACACCGCTTATAAAACTATTTCTATGGTTATGGTAATGCACAGATTCATTTACGCCTAATTTAGTCATCCATGAAGTAGTAATATCAAATTTGCAATTATATTCAAAACATTCATATAAAAATGAATCTATATAAGATTTTAAAACTTTTTCAACTTTAGGATATAGCTTAAGTACATCCATTTGTTTTTTATAATTTTTTATTGGTTGACCATTTCCACTAACATGCACATCATGTTTTTTTAATTCATCTAAATTTTCTTTTATAACTTCAGTTGCAAATAAATATGAAAAAGGTTTAATTATTTCCATATTTTAAGTAATTGTATAGTGTGGTAATGACATATATTCACCATAATCTAAACTGCCACCATCTATATTATCTTTTGCACTTACATGTGCAGTTGGTAAAACCAAAAAGTATTTATAATCTAAACCATTTATTGCTGACCTTGTAGGAATATTGTTAGGTGGTGGTGGTGGTGTATTGCTTATAGAGGTTACAGTTCTACTAGCCTGTAAACCATTGCCAATAGTACCAGCAACACTAAAACTTAAATCTGCTGCACCTGTACCACCAACATATGAATCTGGTATTGTAATCGTTTCACCTGATGTAAAATTAGTACCGATTCTAGTCCAATCAGTAGGTGTACCAGCTAAATCTAAATTAACACTACCGTCTGTTTGTACCGTTATAGTAAATAAAGCATCAGATCCATTACCGCTAGTCATTGAGTTAGTAACAGTAACATTATAAACATTACCAGCTACAGCAGCCCTTGTAGAATCAGCAGTACCAGTATTACCTACATAATAATTCATTATGCCATTAGTAAAAGTATGGTTAAACCTTACAGTGTCACCAACTGCATAACCAGAACCTGCATCTTCAATACTGACATTACCCATAGCACCATAAGATCCTGAATTAGTTAAAACTTTAACTTTTAATCCTGTACCTGTACCTGTATTAACACCAAAACCATCTTGACTTCCAATATTATATGCAGTTACTTCTGATCCTATTTGATAAGCTATCCCATCATATTGTTGAGTACCGCCAGAAGTAGTTGAATATGCCCCTAAACCTGTTACATAACCACCAGCACCTGAAGAAGGTGGTGTATAAACAAAACTATTTAATTGATACCATGCAGGTTTGCACATAAATTCATAAATATCAAAACTACTGGTATCTATCCCACTTTTAACTGCTGAATATACTGCTGGATTACATGTAAATTCAGTATAAATATCAAAATTATAATTTTCATTAAATACAGGTAATACATTTGTAGGGGTTTGCCCTCCTCCTGTAGGTGGTGTATAAACTAATGTGCTATCTAAATACCAACTTGGTTTACATTTCCAATATGGAATGTCTAAAGTATCACCGCCAGTAACACCACTTTTAGAACCAACAAGTACTGCTGGTGCTGCCATATATTCTTTAAAATCTAACGTTGCTAGTTGTAAATAAGTAGGAAATCCTGATGTATATAATTCTGGTTCTTCTACAACAGCCCAATTATTATTAACTTTTGCAGCAAATCCTGTGCCTGTTTTCCAAACACCATTAACGTTGACATAATAGTTACTAACGGTTTTCCATGTACCGTTAACATTTACATAAATATCTGGCATTTATAAAACATTTGCTTTTTCTTCATCTGTCATAAATGCTTGAGCTATAGCTTTATCTATTTTTTCTTGTTTTTCTTTTTCAGCAGTTTCTTCTGCAACAATTTGATCACATTCTGCATCTAAAAAATCATCTGTTTTAGGTTCTTTATAACGCAAAACTACGCTATGGTTTGCATCTAATTGCATGCAATATTCAATATCACCTGCAAAATTAAGACTTTTTCTAACTTGTGTGTACTTTGCCATTTTAAGTTTGGGTAATGGTCATGTCGTCAAAATAGATAAAACCACTATTAGTTGTATCTGATAATTCTAATTCTACTGACATAATACCTGCTGAAGTAGGTGTTGCTGTAGCTGTTAATTCATACCATGCGTTAGCACCACCGTTTGTACTGTTCATTTCATTTTTAGTAACCCCAAGTGTTGCATCTGCAGGTATTCTTAAAATTCCATATGTATTAGTTCCACTAACTGTACGATAAACCCAAAGTTTTACTGTTACTGTTCCACTACCAGCCACTGCAACTTTAGCTATTTCATATTTAGGTGTATAGCTACTACTGCTTTTAATCATTTTCCAAGCAGTTCCACTTGCTGTATGTCTAATTGTTGATTCAGGTTCTATACTCCAACCCTGAGTTAAATATTTACCTGCACCTGCAACACCATTATGGTTAGCAGATAAAACAGTAACCCTTGTACCTAAAGAATGTTCCTGTGAATCAGTAGAAACAATATTATTTATTTTTGCTGGTACGTTAAAACTTATTCTTCTATTAGTATTACCGCTTAAAACTTGTACCTGATCACTAGACCAATTTATGCAATAACTGGCATAACTTGTTGGATATGTACCATGTTTTGTTATTGTGCTACCTTTTTCAAAAGTAAAATCTTCTAATGTAAGTTCAGCATTATTTGAAATACTCATGTGATTATAAATACTTTCCCAATTTTCTATTACAAAACCTTGTGTATATTCAATTTGTACCCCTGTACTTTGTCTGCCAAACAAACCAGTAACTAATTTTTTGACAGTAGTATTAGTGTAATAACTATCACTACTAAATCTTATTTGGGGTGATGCTTCACTTCTTACTTCATTCCATGTAAATCCCTGACATTGACCTAGATTCCAATTATCTTGACCAGCATTACCCCATACACTTACAGACATTCCACTTGCACCGTCAGCTACATTACTGAAACTATGTGAACCATGCATTAATGACCAACCACCGTTTGACCTGCAATGTATTCTTAAATTTTTAATTCCTCTAGTATTACTAGACGTAAAATATGTTGACATGCAATTATCCCATAAAAGATTTTCAAAACGATAATATGTATTTTGGTTGCCATAACAAGGTGTTAAAGCCATTATAAAATTTTTCCAAGTTTGATAACTACCAGTTAAACCATTTTGATACCATCCCTGATATTGTGAACCAGCATGATTACTTAAAACAGTATTGTCTAAAGGTGATTGTGCTGCTGTTGACATATTAGTGGCATCCCAACCGCCAGATATTAATTTTGGAGAAGCGTTTGTACCGCTACCAAATTTACCAACACTAAAATTACCTTCCCAACCAGTTGAACTATTATTATTATCAATATGACTATTAGTTGTATTAAAAGCTTCACTTACTGGAAATGACTCCATTGCATAAATTGTGCCTGTTGTTGTTAAACTTGTTCCATTTTGTTTCCAATCAACAGACATACCACCGCCATAATAACCATAGTCATCTTTTGAATTAATAAAATAACTTGCATCAGTTTGCAAACGTATAAATTTACGATCACCGTCATTTTTAAAATATTTAACACTATAAAAATTAGGATTATCAGTAGTACCAAAACCTATATGTGAAAAATGCGTTAATAAATATGATGCAGCAGTTTTATAAGCAATTATATTACTTAATTTAAACCTAACTGTACTAGCATGATTACCCGAATATTCTTTATAAATAGCAATAGATTTGATTGCAGCGTTCATGTTACCGCCAGTATCGTATTTAACATGAAATCTTGAATATTGTTTAGTTACACGCCTTGTATCTATTGGTATTGTATGAACAGAAGTTGCCCCTGCTGTATCAGTACATAATCTTATACTAAACCTACCATGCATAGTGCTGCTAACAGGTCGCCAATCTGTACTATTAGTACTACCCATTGTTACTTCAAAACTTATGCCTTGATAAGCAGATAAATCTAATGTATTTGGTGTTTCATAATATGCACATAAACCCTGTGCTGCACCTGTTTGAATTTCAAAACCGTTTGCACCTTCGGGTACTGTCCAATTTGTATAGCCACTCCAGTTTTCTTGCTGACACCAAACATCATAAGTAGTGACGCTAGAACTAGCTACAAACTTACTACGATTAGATTCAGGCATTAATTCTTTAATAGGCATAATGCCATTAGAATCCATTACAACAGTGCAACCTGTAACGTCATACCATCTACCATGATAACTATTTTGAAAACCACTAGGCCAGCTATCATTTTGTGCTTTATTAAAATTAGCTGTAAATTCTTTAAGTTTAAACCATTGACTATCAACAACTTCTACTGTCCAAATACCGTTTATACCAATATAATTACCGCTTTGCTGTGAACCAGAACCATCACCATAAGTTGCACTTTCACTACTACCACTCCAATAATATCTGTTACCAACAACTTCAATAACGTCACCAGTTGCTAAACCATGCTGTTCATAACGAAACATTGATTGACCAGTAGTCGTTGACATTACCCAATAAGAATTACTAGAACTAAATTGACTGCCATCATAACCATTTCTAAACCAACCACCCCTTCTTTTAACTGTTGCTTGTCCTAATGATCTAGTTGGATTTCGTTTAACTCTTACTTCATGATCACCGTCAGGTAAAAATTGACTATTTGAACCTAAATCTGCAAAAGTACCAGCCCTATTTGCAAAACTACTACCGTCTTTTGTACCAGCCCCACCTTCTAAATCTACATAATAAACTGTTGTCATTTTCTTTAATTAGTCTAATTGTGTTGAATCCACAAATCTCCGTCACTACCGCCTGATGGGGTACTTGTTGATGTTGTGATTTTACGGTGTCCAGCCACACTACTGCTAGATGACGTTGCACTAATCGTACCACCAACCGTAAGGTTTGTGCCATCAAAAGTTAGATTACTTGAACCTGCTAATGCACCTGAAGCATTGTATTGTATTTGCGTATTAGAACCAGCAACACTAGCACCTGCACTTGGGGTAGTCCAACTCATACCACCTTGTCCATCACTTGTTAAAACTTGTGCATTATTTCCGTAACTTGACGGTAGAGTATAGGTTAAATTACCAGAAAATGTACTATGTGCTGGTGCTTTTATTGCTGCGTAATGTGCGTTATTAGATTCACAATATAAACGCATTTCTGATTGCGTACCAGTATTTTTAATACCTAAAATTCCTGTATGTACATCAACTGTTGTAGATGTTGTTTCTAATTTTTTATTACCTGAAGTATCTTTTAAATCTATACTGTCACCAATAATATCAAAATCACCTTTAGTATCTTTTATTATGGATGTTGTACCGTCATGATATATATGTAAGTCATCATGATTTCCAAATTTTAAACGATCATCATTCGCACCAGAACTGTCACCTAGTTCAATAAAATTACCATTAGTATATAAATTACCTCCTAATTCTGGTGTAGTGTCGTTAACAAGATCAGAACTAATACCTGTAAGGTTTGAACCGTCACCATATAACGTATCTGCATAAATATTTTGAAATCTTACAGTATTAGAACCTATATCAATAGAACTATCAGAAGTAGGCATTAAATCGCCACTATCTTCTGCAATTAAAACACCAGTACTAAATTTGCTAAGAAGTTGTATTTCTTTTGATTCACTTTGTTTAAGTTGCATATGACCATTAGCAGAAACCATGCCAATATATGCACCTTCATATTGTAATCTTCCATTTCCTCCTATTCTTACTTCATCTGTATATAATCTTTGCCATGCTTTAGAAGATGATCCTAATTCTCTAGCACTATCAACATTAGGTAATAAATTATTAGTTACATTAGTCCAATCAGGGGCAGGTAAATTAGTTAAATTAGCACCTGATCCATAATAAGTAGTTGCATGTACTTCACTCCATTTTTTATTTGTTAAACCTAATTTTGTTGTATTATCATTGCGTGGTTCAATATTACCTTGATAATTAAGATAAAAACCCTGATCTGCACTACCTACTTCTACTGCAAATTCGAGACCACCATTTCTTGATCTCATTTGTAAACGTGTGTTTGAGTTATCCCACTTTAAAGATGAATCAGTACTGTTACCAAAATAGAAAAATTTATCATCATTTAAGGTTAAATTACTATTAGGGGATGGTGCAGGTAAATTAGTCAGGTTTGACCCATCACCATGAAAATTAGTTGCATAAACATCTTTCCATTTGTATGAAGAAGTACCTAAATCTTCAGCATTATTTGTATAAGGTCTAAGGTTGCCATCTATATATACAGCACCTCCACTTCCAGAAGCTATCCTTATATCTTGTGAATTATGTGAATTATTAAAATATATATTTTGTGAATTATAGCCTTTAATACGATTATTATTTATTACATCTGTCCAAATACTTGCGTATTTATAATTACTAGAACCAATATCATATTGCAATGATCCAACAGGTGTTATTGCACTAGTTGTAAGAGTTCCCGAAAAATCACCATTTTGACCATAAATATTTTTCCATCTATAACTTGCAGTACTATAACCGAAATCAATATTGGCACTAGAAGGCAATAATCTACCACCACCATCTACTGAAAATCCAACCCCGCCCTGCCTACGAAATTCAATCATGCCATTACCAGTATGTGTAATAGCTAATTTTCCTTGTGTACTACTAATTTTACTATCAGTGCCATCATGTATTAGTTCTAAATCATTACTATTTCCAAATCTAGCTGCAGTATTATCATTAAAATCAACACCATTAGAACCGCCTATTGTTGGTGGTAAATTAGTTAAATTACTTGCATCACCATGTAAATTATCAGCATAAATATTTGCATATCTAACTGCAGAAGAACCTAAATCATAAGTTGAATCACTAGCAGGGTTAATATTAGTTGTTTGTAAGTTACCAGTAACATCAAGTGTTCCACTAGAATCAATTTTTAAACGATCAGCACTATTAGTATCGTCTTTAATAGTAAAAGTACCATTATTGTTTTGTACTTTAAAATCAGAATTATTATTACTATCTTCTAAATGTATCTGTGGTAATCCACTAGTAATTTTTATGTTGTCAGATTCTATATAACCAGTAGTTTTTATAATTTGCCCCCCAAAATCAGGAGAAATTTTAGTACCCTGTATTGCAGCATTAGCATCTATTTGTGCGTTAACAATGCCATTACTATTTAAAAGTGTTTTAATTTCTGCTGCAGTTTGGTCATCTTTTGCATTGTTTTCTACATTTGCTAATTTATTTTTTTCAGCATCTGTATATGCATTAGTGTTAGATTCAGCTTCATATAATGCTTTTATTTCACTACCTGTTTGATCATCTTTTGCATTACTTTCTACAGTATCTAATTTTGCACCATCAACAGATAAATCACGCCCATCAACTGTTTGCGTACCACCCATTACAATGTCACCTGTCATTGTGCCACCAGCTAAAGGTAGTTTTGTAGCAATATTATTATTTACAGTTGTAGAAAAATTTGCATCCTGTCCTAATGCGTCACTAAGTTCTTTTAATGTGTCTAAACTTGCAGGTGCTGAATTAACTAAATCTGCTACTTCAGAATCTACATATGCTTTTACAGATTGTTGTGTTGGTACTTTTGTATCGCTGTTAGATACCATATTATCTTCATCTACAACAAAACCCATTGGTGTAGTGCTTGTATCAGTATTCATTACTGCACCAGCAGCATCAACGTTAGCTGTATCAGTTACATCTGCCTGTGCTTCTATTGCTGCTAATTTTGATTTTTCTGCGTCTGTATAAGCATTTGTATTACTTTCTGCTTCATAAAGTTGTTTAATTTCTGCCCCCGTTTGATCTTGTGTAGCCTGATCTTCAATTAAATTTAATTTATTATGATCAGCGTCAGTAAATACATTACTGTCTGTAGCAGCTTCTACTGCTGCCCTAATTTCAGCATCTGTTTGATCTTGCGTGGCATTTTGTTCAATACCGTCAATTTTATTTTTTAAAGCATCTGTTAAAACATTAGAATCTGTAGCTGAATCAACTAAAGCACGTATTTCAGCATCTGTTTGATCTTGCGTAGCTGCAGCTTCAATTCCTAATAATTTTGCTTTTTCAGCATCTGTATAAGCATTTGTATCTGCTTCAGATTCATATAATGCTTTAATTTCGCTAGATGTTTGATCTTGCGTAGCTGCAGCTTCAATACCGTCTAATTTATTATGGTCTGCATCTTCAAAAACATTAGAGTTATTAGCAGCCTGTACTAGTGTTCTTATTTCTTCTGCAGTTTGATCTTCAGTAGCATTAGCTTCAATACCTAATAATTTATTTTTAAATGCATCATCAAATGCATTAGTATCTGCTTCAGCTTCATATAAAAGTTTTATTTCAGCACCAGTTTGGTCATCTTTAGAATTAGGTTCTATACCATCTAATTTTGATTTATCTGCTGCACTTAATAAACCTGCATTTGTTGTATCAACCAAAGGTAAAGTAACATTTGTACCAGTGTCAGTAGATAAAACTCTAGTAGAAGGTACATAACTTAAATTGGTATCATTATCTACCAGTATTAAAGAGTTAGCATTATTATCAACCTTTAAAATTTTACCTGCAACAAAATTTGTTGGTGTATCTTGCAACCCTAAAAAGGTTGTAGCACCTGCACCCTGTATGCCTTGTATTCCAACTGTTACTGTTTTAGTGTCGTTGTTTACTGTAACTGTCATGCTGTGTAGCCCTCCTTAACGCTAATTTCACCTGTTAACAGATGTTTTTCTTCAGTACCTGTATTTGCTTTTAGGTCGTAATAAACTAAATCAGGTAGTGCAGTTGTTTGTGCTTTATTTAAAGATAACTCTAATTTTCCATTTGGTGCATCTGTTACCGTTATTGAAAAATCTGTATATTTCTTACTGCGTTCTTTATTCCAAACTTCACTGTGCAGGGTATGACCCATAAAATTAACAGGTTGATTATCACCGTTAGATTCAAATGTTAAACCTATTGTTTTATTAGCCCTACGTATTAGCCCAAAATTATAGACGTTAACATGTGTTGGGTACATTTTTAGTTTTACTTTAATTATACCTTTTACTAGATATTAGTAAATGATAAAACTATTTAAGATTTAATTACATACATCATTGCAATGTTTATTGGTCTTGCTTCAGTACCACCGTCATTAGCTGCTGTAGAAGTAACAGTTATACCTGTTGTTGCACTAGAAGTATTGTCACTACTGTTTGCACTAGCATCTGTACCAACACCCATATTATTAGGCTCTTGATAATAATTTCTTACTGCATAACTTATAGAGTGATTATGACCAGAATCATTAACAGTAGATGTAATTGTATGGTTATGACTTATGTTCTGTGATGTTTGTGAACTAGCAAAAGTTCTACCAGAATCAGTTGTACCAGTATTAGACCAGCCCCTAATAAATTGCCCTCGCAAATCAGGTAATCTAAAATCACTGCTACTGCTTGTACCCCATGTAGTGCCAATTACAGCAAATAAACCTGCATAAGTTGTACGACTAACATAACTACCATTACATTCTAAATAACCACTAGGTACTGTAGTTGTAGCCATTACATGCACACTACCAGTTGGAACACCCTGTACTGGTTGCCATGAAAGCCCACCATTGCCATCACTTTCTAATTTATCCCCTGCATTTCCGTCACTATCAGGTAATGTAAAAGTAATATCTGAACTAAGTGCTGGTGCTTTAACTGCTACATAATTATTATTTTGTGGATCTTTAAAACGTAATTCTTTACCTTCATTAATAGTTAAACCATTGCTGTTTATATTTACACGTAATGTACCGCCTGTTGTAATACCTAAATCATTAGCAGCAAATAAAAACAAACCAGTATCGTTATCATTTATTTGTAATGAAGGTGTTGTAGCACTACCTGAAGGTATAGATAAATTACCAGTAAACGTACCGCCAGTTTTAGGCATATGCCCTAAATCTTGTTCTAATTTACCTAAAGTTATATAGCTTGCATTACTAGCATCACGTATTTTTAATTCATCAGGTGTAGTAGATTCATCAACAAAAAATTGATGTGCAAGTGTTATAGGTGGTGTATTAGCACCAGAATTATTAGTAGCATTTGCTCTAATATTTTCATTAATATCTGCTAAAACGTTAGCACCTGTATCGTTTGGTATTGGAAAATTACCTGATTGAACTTGTGACATTTAATTACCCCTTACCATATCCTGTTGCTGTCCAGTTAAATGCCCTTGCCTGTCTTTGATTTGATGAATTATATATAGAGACATTAAAACCTGTAGCTGTTGTACTGCTTACATTATAGTAGTCACCAGAACTAGAAGCACTAAAAGTAATGCCTATTGCTGGTATTGCTGCAAATTTGTTATCAAAGGTAACTTGATAATCATTGGAAGAACTAGTTGTAGCATTACCATTAATTGTTCTAACTGGCATATTAGATTCCACTTTTAAATTAGTTATAGCTATTTGTGCTGTATTATCGCCACCAGAAGTCATTGTTAATTTTAACTCATAACCCCTAGCTTTAAATTGTGCATTGTTAAATGGTCGCCATGTAGTCCATGTAGGATTGCTGTTAGGGTCTTGTTGTGTAGTTCTTATGTATAAATTTGCATCACACGTAGAAGGTGTAGTACCAACAAATGAAGTTAATGCAGCAAAACCAGTTGTATTAGGTGTTGCATTTGGGTCAAAATCTAGACCCATACTATTCATAGTTATGGCATTAGGGAAAAATGATCTAGCTTTTAAAATACTTTCTAATTGAACACTGTAAACGTCACCTAAATCTATTGGATTATTAGCAAATAAATAAACACCATCTGTATGCAAAACATTACCATTAGCAGCTAATAACAATTCACCACTAGTAACTGTCAAATTAGTTTTATTTCCAGAATATGTATTGTTTTCTGTTTGTGTATTTATATTATGTAAATTTTCTAAATCAGGTTTTGTAAATTCAACATATGCAGCATTAACACTTTCTCTTCCACCTGAATCAACAAACTTAGCTAAATATGTGCCTTCTTTTAAATCAGCGTATGCTTCTTTAGCTGTACCAGTTAAATCACTATGTATAGAAGTACTATTAGACCATGTAACACCTGTTAAATCTGGTGAATACCTTAACCTGACTAAACCGCCCACAACTACATCTAATGAAATACTTTGTGTCCACTGCAAACGTGCTAAACCATTTGTAGGTATCATTGTAAAATTAACCATATCTTCAGGTGCTGCTGTTTTGCCAGCTAAAGGTACTTCATGTGTTGCTATTACACTGCCTTTACCTAAATAATTAAATGCCTGTATTTGTACCTGCAATAAACCTGCCCTTAACGCACCAAAGTTACCACCCTGACGTAATGAAATTGAAGGTGAAGAAGTAGATACAGTAGCCCAATTATCGTTATCAATTCTGTAAGTAACCCTAAATTCAGTTACACGTTGTCTATCATGCTGCCAGCTTAAGTCACAACCAACAAAAACACCTTGACCATCTGAATATAAAAATTCTCTATCTTCTATATCTGTAACAGGTGAAGGTGCTGCATCTAAATCTGTAATATTGCGTACTGTTATTGGTTCGCCTTGATCTACAGCATTGTAAATAGATGCGTTGTATTGCAATGCAGTAACAGTGCAAATATTTTTTGATTGTTCAGTAATATCAATTATTCTGTATTGCTGTGATTGTATAGAATCATTTTGCAATAAATAAACACTTTCAGCATTTGGTGGTTCTGTAAATGCTTGCGATACAGTTACAGTTTTATTTGTAGGGTCAATAAGAGATATTGTTTTAGTTTCTAAAATACCTGAAGGTAAAATTACAGAAATTTTTGGATTTAAAGTTAAGTCAATATTTATATTTTCACCACTATCAATATTAATAACGTTTGTAGTAGAACCTGATCTAATTCTACCTGTATGTCTATAACCACTTTTTAAAGAGTCTGCAATATCTATAACCATGTTTGGCCTTAAAATTATGCCTGAATCCATTGCAATAGAAAAAGTACAGGTTTGTGTTAGTAACTGTTCACTTTTTAATGTCCATAAACCTAACCTGTGTGCCTGACCTTGTGAATAACAACCAATACTTCTAATTTCTTTATTAATTACACCATATTTAGCAACTGCATCTACATCTTCTATATATTCATGTTCTATTTCACCTAGCTTTTCATAACTTTGATATGCAACAGTGCATGTAGTATGTCTAGCTTTTTGTGAAGTACCAGTATATTCAAAATTACCATCAATAACATTAGAAGCCCCTATTATGTATGAACTATCTGCTGGTGCATTTTGCGATACAACTATAGACCCTGCACCGTAATAAGACATACCTCTAAATATTGCTGTTATTTCTTTTATGGCATCATAAATAGATTTTCTAGTATTTAAAACAGTATTTAGTGAAAATCTTGGTTCTAAACCACCTTTATGATCACTAACTAATTCATTGCAATATTTACTAATTGAATAAAAATCAAATTTATCTAATGTATCTTCTTCTAAACCTACCCCCCATCTTTTATTAGTTAACATTGCAAACAATAACCAACTAGGATCATTGCACCACGTAGCAGCACTAAAAGTACCATCCCATATTCCTGTATATGTAACTCTTCCTATATGTGTTGTTAAATCTACTTGTGCGTTTGTTGGAAGTTTACATAAAATTCCACGTAGTAAAAATTTTCTTGAAGGTATGTTAGAAAATTGCCTAGCATCAAAACGTAAATGCGTTAAACAAGTATTTGGGTAACTAAGTTTTTCATCTATTATTTCTGTTAATCCAACCCAATTAGTTAAACTACTTTGTCTGCTGTTAGAATCATCTGCACTAATTCTAGATACTTCTACATCTACAGGAAATGCACCAGTAATAGGAAAAACATAATCTCTTAAATAATTATTAGATGATTTACCTTTAATTTCATCTTCTACAACTGTTGTATAGCCACCACCATTATATTGAACCCTAATTTTTATACTTACCTTGTGTCCTATAATATCTCCATCATCTTGTATTATTCTTAATGTTGGTATTTGTATAGTTACTCTTAATCTTGACGCATTTGAATTAGTAACACTTTTAATAACAGGATTACCGTTTGTTAAGGGTAATGATCCTATATCTGCACGTTCTATTTCATTAGCAGCTAAAGCAGGTATATAACTTTGATTTTGTGTACCAGCCTTAAAATAAATTTGATAACCTTGAAAATTATTATTTCCGTTAGCATCTTGTACTGGTGTTCCATTTAAAAAAATACTTTTATAGCCATCATCTAAACCTGAACATTCACCTTCTGATAACACATCAGTCACTGAAGCATATTGGATAGATTGTAATGAATCATCTGCTTCAACAGGTGTATGATTATTACCGCCTTTGCCACCACCACCTGAACCCTGTATATATTTCATGTTAAACCACCTGATCTACGTCTAATGAACTAGATATAACAGAACTACCGCAAAATGCTCTACCCATAACAACAGGTATTGCTGTACCAACTTGTGCAACGTTAGTAACCCCACTAAAACTAAAATTTTGTAATTGGTTAGCTTTATTAATTTCTGGTTCTATTGGTTGTGGACTTAACATATCTGCAACACCACTAATAGCCATTAAAACACCTAATTTTTTTAAAGTAGATCCTACTAACATAGGTGTACCACCAAAAGTTCCTATAGCCCATGCAGAAGGTACTAAAAAACCAGCACCTATAAATAAAGCACCTGTTAATATTCTTCCAAAACCTCTACCAGAACCTGTTATTACTGGTCTAATTGAAAAAACTTCTTTTGTGCCTAAAGGCAATGCTAAATTTTCTATATTATCTTCACCAATTTCTTCTGTACCAACTTTAACTTTGTAAGCTATACCGTTTTTATCATTATTTAAAAACCATTGTTCTAAACCTTCAAAATTAACGCATAAAGCCTTTATTGCTTCACTAGCAGTATTTACATCAAATAAAAAAGTACCTCTGCCTAGATATTTTTTTAATTCACCGTAAACTTTAATTGTTTTTTTCATGTTTTAAAATTTTTGCAGTTGATTGTATATAGTAACCACCATATACATCCCTACTAGATAATCTACCTTGTACATGATGTAAAACAACATTATCACCTAAATATATACCTGCATGATTTGGTACTTCACTTTCTAAATGCATTAATATTACGCAACCATATTCAATTTCTTTTAAAGGTATTTCATAAAAACCTTCATTTTTAAAATTATCTAAATACATATTTAAACCTTTTTCCCACCATTTATCCTTTCTAAAATAATCATTTAACTGTATATCAAATTCTTTTTTATAAAAATCTCTTACTAACGTATAACAATCAACAACACCATGAAAAAATGATCTTCCTACATAAGGTAATTCATAGCCTGATGGTTTACATTCGCCCCATAATTCTGTTTTTGGATTAACTATAAACCAATGCAATCCTGATTTTTCACATGCAACTAAATCTGCAGGGCTAGGATTATGGTTTGTTGTTGGATGTGAATGTATAAGAGCAACTACTTCACCTAATTTTTCACATTTTTCATATGAATCTGGATCTAATACAAAATGTTCATCTGGTTCATCTGCTAAATTATTACACTTGTAATAACGTTCTTTCCCTTTAACAATATGTACTAAGCCTACAGATTCATTTGGACTTTCTTGCTTAGCATGTTCTAATGCTTTTAATTTTGTAGCTTTTTTTAATTTCATTGAGTTTTACCAGCAGTAGGAAATGAACCAAAAGGTAAAACACCATTTTCACCAAATCTTTTTTTACAACTTGATATTCTTTTACCACAAACATCCTGATTTAAATTATTTACTACATTGTCATTTTTATCAAAATAATCTGTACCTGTATAACTACATTCACTGCTTCTATATTTCCATTGGCAACAATTACCAATTAATTGCCTTTTTGGTACAAAATCATTTGGCCTATCAGTAATACTAGCCAGTTCAAAACTAACAATACTTTTATTTTCACTTACTTTTCTATCAACTTCATAAATGTCTATTGGTCTGTGTGCATAACCATCTGCTGTAGGCTCACCATCTAAAAATTTTTTACATGTACGTATTCTTTTTACTATTGCACCACCTAAATCATTACCATAATTAAATATATTTATTTCACGCAACAAAAAAGTAATTAAAGAATCTGTATTAGCAATAGTTAATGTTGGTCTAGGTAATGTACCTGAAGAAGTGTAATCAAAACCTGTACCTTCAATAGCTATACGATTATATACATTACCGTTAAAAGAAATATTATTAGTAACGTTTGCATTGCAACCATTGTGCCATCTAACAGGGCTAGTAATAGTAGTGCCATGAATATTGCTATCTAAATGTAATTCAAATAATTCTATAATTGCATTTGGTTCTAATTTACTTATATCTTCATAAATACTAGAAATTGCTACCCATGTACATGTGCCATCTGTTACTGTGCCACCAACTGTTTTAGACCAATCTGGTTCCTGTGTTCCACTTGTACCTGCAACTATACATCTAAAAAATAAACCACTTGCTTCAGGTGTTGCTGGCCTTCTTATATCACCAACAACAAATGCAGTAGATTGTGACCATGAAGTTGCTGCCATTATGGTATTGCCACTTCCTCCCATTCGGCCTTCAAAGTATAAATATTTGCATAAACTAAGTTATGACTCCAATTTTGGCATCTATATTTTTTTACAGCACTATGATTTGGTGGTGTCCATTCAAATGCTTCAATACCTTTTCTTGCTTCTAAAAAATTTTGTATTAAATTTTTTTCAGCTAATGTTATATTTGTCCAAATTGCATTATATTTTTTTAAATCTTGGTTTAAACCATCTTGTACAACCATTTGGTAGCCATCACCAAATTGCACTTTTCGTACTGCTATAGATGTTACTTCTGTTAAAGGATAAGAAGGGTCAACTCCAACATCATTATTAAAATTAGCCATAGAGTAAACCCCCTGCCCTTTGCTGGTTAACTATTTCTGCCTGTACAGCATTAGCAATAGCTTCACCTAATTCTTTACTTCTATTATAATCACCTTCTACTGTTGTTCCTTCTGCATTAACTGAAACGTTAACAACTGTACCACCACCATTAGTTGCTACACCTAATTTACCATCCCTACCACGTTGCAAAGGTAATATAGCTTCAGGGTTGCCACCTTCACCCATTACACCTAATTGATTATTACCATAACCAAAAAATGTAGGGGAATTGACTACGCCCCCATTTCTATAGCCAATAACACCAGTTTCATCAAATGCATTACCTTTTGCACTAAATAATGGTAAACTTTTAAACCAATTACCTAAAGGTTGAATAATAGTCTGTTGTATTGCTATACGTGCAAATTCTTTAATAATTGAATCAGCTAGTTTTTTAAATTCAAACGTACCTTTAGTTACAAAATTAACTAACTGATCTTCTAATTGCTTTAACGATTTAACTGCTACATCTGCCATTGCTTCACCAACAGTTTTTATAGAATCAACAAATTTACCAATTTTATCTTGCATTTGTACACCTAAAGTTTTGTCTAATTGTTTGCCAAATTCTGCTGCATCCTTTGTGCCTTCTTTAAAATATGATTCATCTGCAAATTCTTCACCATAAAATATTTGTTTAAAAATTTCTCTATCTTTATCTAATTGCTGTTTAGTTTTATCTAATCCACCTTTAAATGCATCACCAGCAGCACCAAAATTACCTTTTCTTATTTCATCAAGACCTTTAACAATAGATTTTATAGTAGTTGCTAAAAATCTAAACCCTGCAACAACTGTAAAAACTGAAGCAGATATAACTTTCAATCCTATTTCTATACCTTTAAAAAATGCATCAAAATCTTTATCTGCACTAAATATATTACTAAACATTTTTAATAAATTATTTAATGTAGGTAATAAAGCATCTGTTAGTTGTTTTCTAAATCCATCAAATTTAATTGTAAGAAGTGCTATTTGATCATTAAAAAATTCAGCGTTTTGTGCAAAATTTTCACTAACTTCATAATTTAATTCTTTTATAGATGCACTTCCACCATTTAACATATTAATCATACTTGCACCGCTTCTACCAAATATTTCCATAGCTATAGCAGCTTTTGTTGCACCATCTGGCATATCTGCAAATCTATCTGCTATTTCACCTAATACCTGTTCATTACTTTTTAAATTTCCATCTGCATCACGTACAGATAAACCCAAAGCGTTAAAACTATCACTGTATGTTGCTACCCCTTGATCAGCTTCACGCATTGATTGACTTAAACGCCTTAAACCTTTGTCAATAGTTGCCTGTTCTATACCTGCTAATTTACCTGCGTTTACATATGCCTGTAATGTATTTGCTGCTATACCAGTTTGATCTTCTAATTTACCAAAACTATCTGCACTATCTATTGCACCTTTTATAAATCTAGTAAATGCACCTGCAGCCATTACACTAGCAAATATTTTTAATGCACCATTTAAACCACCTACAGCTATTTGTAAATTTTTTACTTTACCTTGTACGCCTTGCATTGAATTGCCAAGACGTTTTATACCTTGTTCACCTACTGTTTTTGCTGCTATAACTACGTCAAATTTAGCCATTTTTGTCCTTATTTATTAATTCGATTGCTTTCACTTCCATAACTTGTAAATCTTCAAATACAGAAGGTAAATCATATGAATACATATTAGCAACTTGTATAACTGCTGCATAGTCTAAACCAGTTACGCCACCAAAACCAATTATAAATTGTGTCTGTACAGCTAAAAATAATTTTACTGCATCTATATTTTCTTTTAGTACAATAAAATCTGTTTCAGTTTTTTCTGGTAATTCTACGCCAAAAAAAGCAGCAGCATTTTGTACTTCATCTTTTTTATTTTTACCAGCTAAATTAAACCAATATTCAACAGCATCTGTTAGTTTTTTTTCTTTAGCCCCCCTGTATATGCTTCACCAAATGCATCTGCTATATAAGCAGCAACACCAGCAACATTTAAAAATTTATTTACATAAACATCTGTAAATGGTAATTCATTGCCTTCACTATCTAACATATCTGACCATCCAACCATAATTTCTTTGCATATTTCAGTATTAGATAAACCTTCATCCCTTTGTAACCTGCCTAATTCCTCAAAACGATCTTGTGATATTCGTTTAAAAGTAGCTGTAAATGTATGTGTTTCTCTTTTCTTTTTGTTTGGTATTGGAAGTTTTACTTTCCAATCAAAATTTTCATCTAAATCATCAAGTACAAAAGCCATTAATTTAAAGCAGAGGATTAATGAAATTTTAAACTCATTTCATCATTTCCGCTACTAGGAATAGCCCTATAAGTAATATTTAGCATTTGATAACCTTCATTATCTTCAGGGTTTATTGCATCTAAATCTACTGTAGGTGCTGTAAAAGTAATTTTATTACCTGCTGTTTGTCCATGCTGCCATGTCAAATTACCTAAAGCAGTACTGTTAGTTAATGTATAAAAGTTTTTAGTTGCTAATCCAACAGATTCAATTAATGCAGTACCACTAGGTTTTCTATCAGTAATTCTTGTGCTTTTTTGTCCACTGATTAATTCTGAATAATATAAAGCATTATTATGATCATAAGTAAATGACATTAAACTACCTGCATAACTATGTATTGCAAAGTTAGTTGTGTTAGAACTATTAGCAGCTATAGGTGCTAATTGGTTACTGTAATTAGGTGTTAATTGTGGATTGCTGTTACTTACTACTACAGGATCTGTATATATTCCAATAAAATTAAAATTAAGCAAAGGTGCATTAGTAGTTTCTAGTGAAATTGAAAATGTACCTCTAGCACCTAAGATTTTATGTATTGAACCATCAATATAAACACCAATCGTTACACTTTCAGCATCATCTAATGTAGGGTCTGGACTATAAGTATTAGAAGTACTAGTTACATCATTTCTTGTTAAACCACATGCTAGTAATAGTTCATCATATGCTGGTTTTGTTCCCTGTGTTCCACTAGGGGTTAATTCTATTGAAAAACTTACTTCTACTTTTGTGTTAGAAGGGTATGTTGGAAAATTACCTGCAAAACCTCTAATATTTGGCCTTTCTTTTGGTTCACCTGCTACAGGTGATAAATTAACATTACTTACTAAAAAACAATTTGTACCTGCTAGTGTTGCAGCAGAACCATATGTAGTTTCTTTTTTAGCAGCTAAAATTGTCTGTGAATTGCGTAAAATTGCCATTGTACATTAACTAGAACTGTTGCTGTTATATTAACAATAGCAGTAATTTGTACATATTAAAGTGTTCCTAAATTTGTATTTGATGTTCTGTATTTAATTTGATAATTAAGAGTTACTATACCTGCAGGTTGGTCGCTATCAACTGCTTCATTAGTATGTGATTGTGGTATTAGGTTTGTTGCAACACCACCTAACGTTAAATCTTGCATTATTTTACTGTGTACACTTTGTACTACAGGATCAGCTACTATATCTGGTTTATCACCTCTAACAATAACAGCAATAGATACATCTAAAGTCCAATCTAATGTTGCCAGTGAAGTTGTTTGTAATGGTGTATCGTTATCCCATGTAACTAATAATGCAGGTGTTTCTTCTCTAGTAAAAGCAGTAACCCTACTTCTATAAATACGATTTCCTACGCCAGTAGCACCAGCTAATGCATTAACTACAGCAGTTAAAATTGTTTCTCTTCTTGTAGTCATTATGTTTTCTGTATTGTTACTTCTAAAATTTTGCCATCTAAATCAACATCAACTTGTCTTACTGAATATCTAATATTATTAATTTCAACTGTATCACCTGTTTTTATATCGCTAAATTCAGTTTGCTTTAAATATAATCTGTAGTCGTAATAAATTATTTCACCATTTAAAGCAACAGCAGTAGGTTGTTCTAATAACCCCTTTCCATACTTACTATTTATTAAAACATCTTCTGCTAAATCTGTAAAAAAAGCATCCGTATCATTTGCTATTGACATTTTTTACCTTTTTGCCTGTTCGTTTTTGTGATCTAGGTAATTCTTTAAAAGCTATAGCTCTTTTTGCATCTATTAAATTATTTGCCATAGCTGCATCAACTTCTACTACATCCATAACTTCACAATGTTGTTGATTAACTTGTGTAGATTTTAAAATTTGAATTTTCATAATAAAAAAGGGGGCAGAGTACCCCTTAATAACGTTTAAAGTGTAGTTGTTACATCCTTAATAACACCGAATGAAACAGGGTTTCTAACTGCAACATCCATTGTCATTATTCCTCTAATTGATGTAAGTGCTTTACTGAAATCGTCAGCATCTTCACCAACAGTTATTTCAAGACCGCCCCAAAGTCCAACTAGACATTGTGAGAAATCACCAAAAATAACAGAAGAACAATTACCTGAACTAGATCCTTTAGTAAGTGTTGAAGGTAGTTGCATTGAATCGCTAATTGTATAGCCATTAATGCTTGCAGGTGTAGCACCTCTACCAGCAACAACAGAACCTATATTATATAAATACTGACCAGCAGTATCTTTTAATTTTTTAAGGTCGTTTACTACTTTACCGTTTGTTAAATAACCAGTTGAAGCAGGGTTAACAATACCGTTATCAATAACAACGTTACCTTCTAGATTTATTAGTGCATCTATTGTAATTGCACCACCGTTAGTACCCATAGCTATGGAATTAACGCCAGAAGTGTTAAGTATGCCTGTAGGCTCACCACTTGAACCAGAACCGTTAAGAATTGCTGAATCCATTGCTAACTGTAGATTAGTTGTCATATCTGACCTAATCAAAGTTTCAATAGCTGGTAAACCTTGTAAAACTTGCTGTCTAGAATATTTTTCTAAACTTGCAACGTTTTTAGGGGTCATTGTTATCTGTGAAAATGTGCTATTTCCAGCAGTAATAGCTGTAGTTTCAGTTGATAACCAGTATGTAGATCCTTTTCCTGATCTCTTAGGTATTGCAACATCACCTTGAAGATCGTTCAGTGTCTGTACGCCAGCACCCAAAGCAATAGAATTGTTATACAAAAATTCTATAAAATCTTGTGGTCTGTAATCTGTGCCAACTAAATTGCCACCAACATTAGCTGTTGAAGTTACGTATGTTGCCCTTTGCTGCGGTGTAAACGCACTAAAAGGAATCATAAAAGAATTAGATGTAGTTCTTTTACCACCTTTAAGTTCAACTTCTTGTGATACTTCACGTATAAGACCAGCTTCCCTAGAAGTCCAATCTCCTGTTAAAGCAGCCCTAGCACCAGCAACTAAAGAAATTTCTGAAAGTTCTTTTTCTGGTATATCTGCTTTTGCCTGTATGCTTTCTACTGGTTGCATTTGTGCTTTATCGCAGTAAATAGCCCTAGCATCATTAATTGTTGCTTTAGGATTATCTATAAGATTATTAAGTGTTTCATCACCTAATTGCATTTTATTGCAAAAAGAAGTGATTTCTCTAATGCGTTTGCGTTCATTAGATTGTGCATCATTACGTGCTTTTTCTAAATCACGCACCACATCATTGTTTTCTGGGGTGCTAGTAGCCATAGTTTTTAAGTTTAAATTGACCTGTGGTACGGACTGATCCGCAACAGCATTTGTTCGCTGTACCTCTACACTAGCAGGTTTTACGTCTGAATCCATTGTTGATTGTTTTTCGCTATCTATATCTATTTTTTTTGTATCTTTTGCCCTACCAATACCAGCACCAGAATAATCTGCAGGTACAGTTACAATGCTAATTTCCGCAGGTTGGAAGCCAATAACACGATAGTATTCCTTGTCATCATCTTTTTTACGTTCTTCCTTTTCAGTTTTGCTAATTGAATAGCCTACAGATACGTTTCTTAAAATCCCATCATTAATTAAACCTAATATTTCTTCACCACGTTCATGCTTACCTAACCTCACAGTTACATAGCCCCTTTTTTTGTCTATCCAACTTTTTTCCACTACCCCAAGAACATCATCAGGATTATGGTTATATAACAATGGTGCTGAAGCCATTAACCTAGATTGATCTACAGATTCTTCTGTAAAATCTAAAATTTCATAACCTAAATAACCTCTATTTACTGGTTCTTCAGATCCATATGGAAATGTTAGTGTTCTTTTTTCTTTGTCAATTTTAAAATCAACAGTACTACTTCTATGTTCAATAGTCGCTTCTAAATCACGTTGTTTTTTCGTTTTCTTCATTGGATTCAGTATTACTTTCTTTTATAATACCTGTTTCACTAGCATTGTCAGGGCTACTAGACATATTTACATCAAAGTTTAAACCTAATTGTTCTGCTAATTCCACTTCATTCTTTCTAGCAGCCATAACTTCATGTATATCACCACCCTGTTCACTTATTATTTGTGCCTGTGTTTTAAACCCTGCTTTTATAGCTTCTTTACATGCAGCAACTTCTTTTTGTGGATCAACCCAAGACCATCCTCTAAACATCCAGTGTACATTTCTATATTTATCAGGATCTAATTCATAATTAGGTAACTCTAATACTTGTGACGCTACAGCTAGTTCTAACCAAATATCAAATAATGGTTGAAAAAAATGATCTTTTAAATATGTTTGAATCATTCTGTAATGGTCACGATCTTCTAGCAAACTTAACCTACTGCTACTGTAATTAGTTTTGCTAAAGTCACGACTAACAGATTCATATGAAACACCACATGATGCTGCTAAAGCTCTAAGCATTACAGTATTAAATTGTTCAAAATTGTCATTACTATTTCCTAAATCAGGTACAGTTATTGATTCATTTGCACCTAAATAATGAAATTGCCCTGCATTAAAGTCCATAACACGTTCATTATCCATAACATCATCACCAATCAAACCTTCAGGATCTGTAGTAGTAATAAATCCCATTGTTGAACTTTGAATACGTTTGCCAATTATTACTGCTTCTTGAAATCCTTGTAATTGGTGCATGTCAGATAATGCTGAAGCTATCCAACTAATACCCCTAGTCTGTCCAACCCTATCGCCCAAACATAAATGTATTACTTCACTAGCATCAACAATCATATGGCGTTTAGTTGTATATTTTAGTGCTAAAGGAAAATCGTCAGGATGTTCTGCAAAAAAGGCATATTTTTTTGCCCTGCCAAACTTATCCCTAAGTATTCCCATTCGCCACTGATCAACCTTGCTATTTCTACCATCTGTATAATCATCATCTATTTGATCAGCTTCTAATAATTCAATAGCTAAAGGTATTTTTGATCTACCAAAAGGTTTTTTAATTAATCTAATAAATACTTCACCATCACTAAATAAAGTATTAATAATTTTGCGTTCAATACTTGCTAAACAATCAATACCATTAGCACTAAAAGAATCATATCTAGCCCACTGTTGCCATGCGTTTTCTATAGCAACATTTAGCTTATCATTTTGTTTACCATTAGTTCTTTTTATTTGTAATTGTGGTTTTGTGCCAGTACCACATACATTTAACATCAAACTACGCATAGCCTGTTTGACATAAACATTATTTCTAATCATATCCCTAGCTTTATTTCTTACTGTTTTGTTGTCAGATTGTATTGCCCTATCTGCACTGCTACCATTAGTTTTCCAACTATAATTTAGTCTGTCATAACCTGCTGCTTTGTAACTACTTCTTTTTTGCCTAGTAATTGGTCTAGGGTTTTGATCTTTATTTAAAAACCCCTTGTAAGCTCCTCTAAATGCATTAATAATTCCCATTGTTGTAGCTCCTATAATCTAACGTTAATTTTTAAACCTGATCCTCTACCCTGACTTAATTTTTCTTCTCTTTCTTCTCTTAAACAAATTGCAATTAAATCAAAATATCTAGTGCGTAATTTATCTATATCAATACGTTTATAAGTTCTATTTCCAATGCTGTATTCTTGACCACCATCATTAAATTTACTTAATGCAGCCTGTATATTATCTCTTTCTATTTGATTAGGTGTACGTGGATCTACTTTACCTGCTACACCTGTATAGGCTAATGATTGTTTAACTGTTAATTTGCCAGTACCTAAACTGTGTGTTTCATGTTGTTTTGTTGCTATAGCTTCGTAATACCATGTACCTTCACCTAATTCTGCAGATTGAGCAGCAGTTATAGTAAATAAAAATTTAGTTCCTGATTCTGTACCAACTACAGTTAATGCCCCTGCATCTTTACTTCTTAAATAATATGTAAGTGTCCATTCTGCACTAGTTATATTTTGGTTGATAGGTACAGTAGTTGGTTCATCCTCCCATCTTTGCGTTGTACCTGCATTTATTATTTTTGGTATGTTACTAACCCACATAATGCATTAATTCCAATTAAATACATCATACCCCTTTTTAGAATTATTGGTATTTTTTGCGTTTTTTTGCGTTTTTTTGCCAAAAATTGCGTTTTTTTCTAGTTTTTTCGTTAAATAATCAAAAATTTTAGTTATTGGCATTTGCTTTAATAAATAATGCCATGCTGCATATGCATATACACAACAATCTAATTTTTCTACACTTTGATTTCTTTTTTGTACATATCTATATACCCTTCTACGTGCATTATTTAATTTACTTTCTTTATATTCACCTGTTAATTCTTTAAAATATTTTTCATCTGTTTCTTTATGAAAATGAATACCTTTACCCATTTTTATACGTGGAAATAATTCATCTTTTATAGTGTCACCACCAACTGAATATAATTTAACTGCATTAGCAGTTTTCATACCCCTTAAACTTATATTTACAAATGATCCATTATTTATAACAGGTTGGTTTTGTAGTGATGATCCTTTAATTGGTATAACACCTTTTCTTTTACGTAATCTGCACCAGTTATAAACACTATGCGTTGCTAGTCCACCAGAATCAACCGCCATAGCCTGTATTTTTAATTTACCGCCTTTAGGGTGGTCATATTCACTATTTAAAATAATGTCTAAACCTTCCCATACTTCAGATTGTGTAGGATCACCATGTAATACAAAATGATCTATAAGCCATAGTTCTTCTTTACCTTCTACAACAGATTTACTTATACCAAATACACTACATTCTAATCTTTCATCTTTTGTGCCACCTCCACCCTGTACATCAACACCTGCAACCAAACATAAAACATTTTCAGGAATTTCTGAAGGTAAATAATCATCTAATTTATCTAATAAACTATCAACTGTAATTGATGACATATATGATTCGTCAAAAGTTTCACCTAATCTTGTGTTTATAAAACTACGTAATAATGCTGGTGCTTCTTGTGCTGTTTCCCATTCTTCTATAATAGTTGACCAGCTTAACCACCCTGCAGGGCTATATAATCCTGATAAATGAAAACCTGCAGTTTTACGTGTTAGTGGTTTTGTTGCTATCCATTTCCCTTGTCTTAACATAGTTGTTTTATGTGCTTCAGTAAAATGTTCCCCACATAAAGCACATTCATATTTAACTGTTTCAGGTTTACCTTTTTCCCATTTTAGTTGTCCAAATTTTAAAGGTTGATAACCACCACAACAAGGACTTTTTATGTTGTAGTAACGTTGATCAGATATTTTAAATTCTTGTTCAATTCTACAATGGTCTTTTTCAGTAGGAGTTGAAGTAAGTATTATTTTTCTATTTGCATAGTTTGTTGTCCTTTTTTCTGCTAATGAACAAGGATCACCTTCTTCTATTCCTGAAGTACTGCTTACTGATTCTTGAAATGAACTTACTTCATCCATAAACAAATATCGTATAGGTGCTGATCTTAAACCTACTGAACTATTGCTACCAGTTAACATTAATAATCCATTAGGAAATTCTTTCATAAACATTGAATTACTTTTATCTTTTGCTCTTTTTTTAGGTAATTTATTTTTTATGCAGGGTGTTTCATCAAATGCTGGTTCTAATCTTTGTACTGTCATTCTTTTAACCATATCCAAACTAGGGGCTACACATAATATTGAACTAGGGGCTACATCTATCCAATACATAAGTGCATTAATTCCTAATTCTGTTTTGCCTACCTGTGCAGCAAACATTAAAACAACACGTTCTACATCTGTTTCTTCAACACTTAACAAGTCCATAGGTTCCCTTAAATATGGAACCCTGCTAGTTCTCCATGCTCCCGATTCTGCACTTGCTCTAGAAGAAAGTACTCTATTAGCATCTGACCACGCACTAACAGTAATAGGTCTAGGTGGTGTAATACCTTCTATCCAACCTTTAACAAATGGATTCATGCAAATTGCTTAACACTTGTATTAATAGCTAATATTATTTCTTCTCTTAATGTTTTACCAATAATACTTTGATCAGTTTCTGAAGCAAACATACTAGATACCCTATCTGGAAGTGTTAATAATTTATCTGATAAACTTTTTGCTAATTCAAACCCTTTTTGTTCTGTTTCTTTTGCATCTACATATGTACCATCTTTAACCTTAACTTCTATTTCAGCTAATGCTGCATCATAAAACATTTTTTTTGCCCGACTAACATTAAAATCTGGTATTTCATTAACAGGTAAATTTTCTATATGATCCATAAGGTTAACTTTTTGCTGCACTATTTGATTTGTTGGATCTGTATTACTTTCCCATAATTTTAAAGCTATATCCCTGTTAAATTTTTTCTTACCATTCTCTATAACCATTGCTGCATCTAATTTTCCTGATTTTACTTTTTTACTAACTGCTGCTTTACTGACTTGTTTAAGTTCAGCTAATTGTGTCATTGTAATGTTCATACATGCCTAGTTAACTTATGGTTCTATATTAGTTAACTTGTTAACCACTTGCAAAGGTACACGCTAAAAAACTTTCGTGCCTTCGGATGACC
>VTLG01011232.1_pt1 | contig 30744 bp, 47 predicted proteins | sample 4694571 | NCBI WGS metagenome assembly VTLG01 (sample SAMN12604809, study PRJNA352737) | marine metagenome | biome: ENVO:00000447; feature: ENVO:00000209|ENVO:00000569|ENVO:01000036; material: ENVO:00002151; isolation source: viral sequences binned using virsorter ...
CACCAAAAGATATAAAATCCTGTTGAGGATCTTCCACAATCTCAGGCGTTTGATACGCTGCTAAATTTACAATTTCAAACTCACTATTCATATATCAGATAATCATTTGCCCCCGTTGTGTTCGTGGTATAAATACTAGTATTAATTGAATAATTAGCAGCAGTTTGATTCGTACCAAAGATTCTATCACGATATAACACCTCGTTATTAGTTGTATTAGTAATCTCTAAAGAGTACATCTGATCTTTTGTACTATCCAAACCTAAATTTGCTGTATGAGTAAAATAATAATCAACCTCAGTAAATGCACTTACTGTTTGATTATAAACCTCTGTGTTTTGCCCTTCATTTTCCACCTTGACTCTAAATATATTACCCCCCGAAGGTACGTAATTTTTCGGGATGATTTGTATTGTATGACTAGAGGATGTGCGATCTAATACAATCATTTCGATTGATATATTGCACCTGGAGTTTTAACCCTTCCGCTTTTTATCAAAGCTTTTATTGCATCCTCACCTAATTCATTCTCTAGAGATGCCATACTGATATCAATCCATTCCTCTGAATCAAAATTTTTCTTGATGTATTTTTTTGTTTCTTTTGCCATAATTATTAAATCTTTATGCTTTGAAGGGGGCAGCCTTTATGCTTACCCCCAAGCCAAAACACACAATTCATTTAGGAGTTAGTTCCTACTGTGATCGTTTCAGTTACACCTGATAAACCAGCAACAGGATTAGTTGAAGTTCCGCCCGATATAAATAAAGGCGGCTCTCTCTCCTCCGATGTAAATTCCATGACATAGCCAGTGAGATCATTGAATCCACCGCCCGTCTGTAATGTTGCCGAAGTAAGCTCATTTCCATTTCTCATCCCAAGCATAAAGAAATTTAAATTTCTGTCCTCTACAATAATTTGAGGTCTAGCAAATGAAATTATTTTAAGCTCAGTATTCTGCTCCTTTGTTAACTTCGGCAAAGTAAGCGATAAAACAGTGGAAAAGCTACTTGTTCCAGTGTCCCTGCTTACATTTGCAGTAGTTGTCATCGTGTTTGCACTATTTTTTAAATCATATTGAAAAAAAGTTGCTGTTCCCGATGCATCTGTAATTTGATCCGTTGCATCAATTGTAAAGCTGCTTAAGACACCGAACTTGGTAAGCCAAACTCTAACAATACCTCCAACTTGATCCTTGCAGTTCGTAGCATAGCCACGAGATATATTGCACGCCATGTCTATATCGTTTTTATAGAAAGCATTTCAGCTCTCAATTATTATGAATATAAAACAGTTTCTGCCCCTATACCAATTTGAACTCCTAGTGATCCTCTTAAAATTACTCTTGCATTTTGAGATCCATCGATAGAACTCATATCAATTATTGATGCCTCTGCATTTTCAGAAAAAAGGCTTGATCCTACTATAAAATTTGATTTTAATCCAGCCATCATCTTACTGCTTGTCATTCCAGGAGCATGAATTAATTTAATTCCATCAAAAAACAAATCCTGCCCATTATACCAAGTATTTCCTTGATTATCAAGACCAGCAGCTCCTTTTCCTGATGCTCCAAATCCTCCTAGGGCACGTATGTATTTTTGATAAATTGCGGTAGGCACAAAAATAAATAAATCGTCTTTCGAATACACAGCTGACGGTATAGCGTCCACCACCTTACCAAGTTCAGTAGTAACTGTATCTGCGGTTACCGAGCTTGCACTTACATCAATTACAGTAGAATCCGCTGCTGCCAATGCCTCCCATCCATTAAATGGAATGTCAGTTGATGAAGTTGAATTTGTCCAAATTGCTGATTCAACAGCTGCTGCTGTTTTTTGAACTACATGCTCCAAAATAAACTCACCAAAAGTTCTTGGAAGTCCAGCCTTCACCCCTCTCATTTGTAAAGATTCCCATGAAGAACGGAAATTTTTTGTACAAACAGTGAGATTTACTTGAAACTCAGTAGGTTCTAAAACCACCTCAGTAGTTGTAAGCTCGCCAGTTGCATTAAAATCACAGCTTGCTGGTTTAATTAAATTTGCATCAGATGTGATCAATTGGATCACTTCTTTAAATTGGATATTATCTCTAATATCAACCGCATTCTGAGTCATTGTTTTGTTAGTTAACAAAGCAGCTCGGAGATAATTTGCGGCATTTTTACCCGTAAAGGTTGAAGTTATGTTATGTATTGTTGCCATTACTTTTTAATTTATTATTATGCTAAAGTTATTGAACTGCTTGCAGATCCGACTCCTGATAAAAACCAGTTAGATCCATCACAGTGTAATTCTACAAAATCGCCAGGCTTTTCAGCTCCATTTGCGAAAGTTATTGTTGTTTCATTCTCACCCAAAACGGATGCTCCGTTTACAATTACAGTACCTTGGATTTTTGCACCGCCTCCAGTAACTGTCATGTCAGTTGTTGCAAATGCCTGACCGATGATAAATTTAAAATTTAAACCTGCTCTCAGATCAGGTAGTGTTACTGCAAATCCTGCTGATGCAGTAAGGAAAAATACTTTTCCAGTGTCATTGAATTTCAGAGTTGTAGCCGCAGCTAACGTTTCTGTTTTATCAAAAATTCTTTTTTCGCCATTACTGACGTTGATTGTTGTTGCCATTATTATTTATTATAAATTATTGATCTTATTAAATCTAACTGTGAATTAGAAGATGAATAGCCACCAAATTTTTGTGATGCTAATTTTTCAGGTGCATGAGAAATCGGTTTGACCTCCTCCGCACTCATTTCAACTTCGGAAACATCTTCGGACATTTCTTTTTTATCCTCTTTTTCCTTGTTTTTGTGATCCATAGCGGAAACCATTTTTTTGATATCATCGATATCTTTTTTGATTTCAGCTAGCTCCTCTTTTGTAGCATAGTGCTCTTTCATTTCTTTTTCTTCTTTTTCCTCCTCTGCCTCGACATTTTCTGCCTCAACTGATTCTGCCTCGACTTTTTCCATTGATGCGATTACACCTTCCTCCTCGACTTTAAGTTTTTCGCCTGACTCAAGCGTGTACTCTCCAACTGGGAGCGGTATAGAATCGCTATCCTCGTTTTTGATAAAAACTTTAGCCCCTTCAGAAAATTGATCCGCCTCAATTTCAGTCCCATTCTCTAGCTTCATAACAGCCAGTTTTACATCCTCGGATAATTCCATTCCGAGAACTCCTCTGATTTGATTAAGTAATTCTGTGGATTTCATAATTTAAATTAAGTTATTATAATATATAAACGTAAACCATATCTCAACTCGGTCATCTAAACCGATCCAATTCCTTGGGCATGTAATTCACCAGTGCAACAATCAGGATGATATGTTTTTTTATCTTTACATAAACACCCTCTGCGACCACCTTTGGGAGATGTTCTCGATACAGTAATTTTTTTCCTTTTTTTTCTCATTTTTTTGGAGATTTTGGATGCTTAGATGGCAAAAGATCAAAATCACCAGTGTATTTTGGATTCTGCGGTCTGCCATTTCTAACTAAATACAAATAAGCATTTACTCTCGCCTGTGCCCAAGCAGTTGGAGATTTTATCTTCGGACTGTGAGATGTATTAAATGCCCCTAAACCCCTTTGAAATACTGATTTAAGCTGACCAACTGTAGTTCCATACCCTAGCTTTTTTTTGTATCTCTCATTGAAATCATCTGCTTTTTTTTGTAACACCGCCAAATCCTTTTGAGATACCTTTGCTCCCCTTGATGTAGATGCATCACCTTTCGCTGTTCCCTTTCCTTTCGGAGATGGATTCGGAGTACCTGATTTCGGAGCTTTTGGACTTTTTCTTATACCACCCCTCGGTCCAATTTCAGCCAATTCCTCCGCATCCATTTTTACGCATTTATGCTTTTTATAATCTTTCTTATAACCTGGAGGACATTTATATTTTTTTTGTAAATTATGTTCCTCGCATGCCATATACCAAGTTTTTCCCTCAAAATCGTGGGTGTGAAATCCATCACATCCAATATCCTGAGCAGCTTTTTCAGCCATCTCTTGACTGGAATAAGCTAATCTATCATCTATTATTGCAAGCGTATCACTAATTATTTTTGATTCTAATTCGATCTCTCCAATTTCTTTTAATTTACTTTCGCTCCATTGCTTAGCTGATAAGCCACCCCATAAAAGATATGATATAGTTCCACATGCCTTTGAATCATTTGGATCGTAATATTCCTCAGCTCTCGATAAAAATGAGTACATTCTTTTGATCGTATTTACTGAAATTTTATCCCCAGCTGCTAATTGCTGAGCTCTCAATTTTCCGATCTGAGTAGCACATTTATTTTCAACTTTTTCATTCAAATCAATCCCCTTTTGAGCATTATTTCTCACACCTTTTGGATAATCATTATAACTTTCTAAAGTGATTTTTTCGCCCGAAAGTAAACTCACAATCTGATTGATCATTTCATCAGCCTCCTCAATTTCTACTTTGCTTAATTCTTTCAATGATTTTTCTTTTGATTTCATCATTCGATCAGACATAAAAGCCTCAATACTAAAACCTTTAATTTTGCCTGTTTTTACATAGTCATTCCAAATTTTATCATTATCGACTTTCATTGAAATCATCCACGATCCGATCGGCACTTGTAATCCATAGTGCCTTGACTTATCTTTTTCACTTTCGACTATCCAAGATTCTACAACTGTTAATCCCTCAACATCTAAATCATGCTCCAAAGTAGCTTTGGATTGATTTCCATTTTTAAAAAACATCTGAGATGCTTTTCGAACTGTATCTTTATTAAAAAATATGTAATAATCCTCGTCCTTACTTTTTCGAAAGATCGGTTTATTAGGAACTAAAGCTGCTCCGATTAGCAATTTTTTTTCTTTATCTTGTTCAGCGAATTTATATTCCTGATTTTTTAATGCGATGAAATCTTCTTCAATCGCCCCGTTTTCCACTACTGAGATGGCAGTTATTCCCTGATCATCTTCATCTAAAATTAATTCTACTATTTTCATAATTATCCTATTGATGCTTGTTCAACTATATTTCTATCTAAAGCCTGTGCATTTGTAACATCATTGCTCACCACAAATGCCTTGACTGGTTTTTCCTCATTTTCTCCTAGTGCAACTGCAAGCTGATTTTCAGGTGCAGATCCAACCACGTTAAATGCAGGTGGAGAGCTCTGTTGCACATTTGGAGCAGGAGCACTTCCCCCTCCGCCACCACCACCACCACCGATTGTTGGAGTAGATTTTATTGCAGATATATTTTTTGCTGTGAATGCTGCTGCAATCCCAGCTTGTATAAATGGATATGGAGGAAAAAATGCAGTGATCGGACTATTCTGTGCGGTTTTAAATGCATTTATCGTAGCCTCAACGCCTGAAATTGTTGCCTGAGCTATTGCAGCTGCCTTTCCTATTGCAGATCCTTCCCCTGCTAATTGGACTATCCTTCCCAGCGTAGCCTTATCCTGTGCCTTTGCCTGTTCTTCAAGCATTTTTTGCCTTGCCTTATCTTGATCCTCAGCTGTTTTTTTAATAGCTCTTGCATTTTTATCTAAAGCAATCAATTTTTGCTCAGATTGAAATTTAAAATCTTCAAATGCTTGCTCCGCATCTATCCTCGCCTGAGTTCCAATTTTGTAATTTTCAATTTGATTGAATAATCTTTCGCCTTCAATTTCCTGCTCCTCTAAAGCAATCATTCGTAATTGCTCTATTCTATCAGATTCATTTTGAATTAGCTCTGCATTTGCATTTTTACTATCAAATAATCTACGATTAATAGACTCCGCCTCAGTAGCATCTCGATCAATTAATTCCTGCCTCAATGCCTCCTCATTAATTCTTTGCTCAGATAAAAATCCATTTATATTTTCCTCAACATCCGCACGATTTCTACGAGCCTCCACCAATGCAGTTTGTAATTCAATATTACTTTTATCAATTTCTAAATTTGCCTGTGCTTTTCGGACTATTTCATCAGCATTTTTTAGCTGCTCAGTTTGCTGATCTAACAAAATATCTTTTAACCTTTCATTTGCAGCAATTCTATCTTCAATCGATAATCTCAAATCATCTCTGATCTGCCTTTCATCCTCTGCTGCTTTTTGATTTTGGAATTGCAATAAATCATTGGTTGCCAAAAGCAATTCTGACTTTGAATTCAATTCAGTAATTTCTTGTGCAGCTCTTAATGTTTCACTCGCATAATTACCAACGCTTTTAGTGATTTTTTCTAAGCTTTTATCTGTGCCTGTATAAACATCAATGACTTCGATTCCAGCTTGTTTTATAGTTTCAAAAGCACCTGAAAAATTTCCTTCAATTAATTTAGAAAATGATTCACCTACCAATCCAAAAACTTGCATCAATTCATTGAATCTATTGATTACACCCTGGATTACTGAATCTTTAAGCTCCGTAAATGTAGGAATCGAAAAATCACTTACAAATCCAACAAGATCATTAAAAACAATTTTTAAGCTATTCATTGCAGTACTCAAAGTATCTACAACCGTTTGATTGCTCAAAAATAATTCTGTTAATTTTTCAAATATAACAGCACCTGCTTTGAACAATCCTCCAGTGAGAATTGCACCGATTCCCGAGAGAGCTTTTCCTATGCCACTGATCCCCTTGGATGTTTGCTTAGATTCTTTATTTATATCTTTAACACCCTCCTCAATCTGCTGTAATTTTTTATTAAGATCAGCAAATTTAGCCTCTAATTCTACAACTATTTTTTCCGCCATTTTTTCAAACTTGTAATTTTAACCACTTCACTCCAGCTTTTTGGAATCTTATTTTTTCCTAAACCAATATTAATCTGATCCCCTTTCAATTTATTTTCTTTTGCTATTTGCAAAAGATCAATTACATCCTTTATTATCATATCAAAGGTCTTGTATTATCAATTCTTACTAATTCACTATCTATCGTAACAAATTCCTGAGTAATATTTTCTGCTATCTCATCTTGATCCTCAACAAAAATCACATCAGATATTACATTTATAAGCTCCAAACTACTCAATCCAGTTTCAAAATTAGTTGTAATTGTATTTATTTTATATGTATTTGTAAAAATCACAATTATATCCTGCAATTTTAGATCTGATATTATTGAAATAGGAAGATATGCTTTTACTTTTGTGAGCCTTCGATCTAGCTTAAAAGTATCAACGATATAAGTCTTATAATATGTTTCAAACAAAGTGTTTTTAAAAGCTTTTGCTAAATACTCACCCCTTTCAGAATTAAAATGCAAGCTTGGAGATTGCAAAGTTGTATCAGTTGGATCAACCTGATTTGATGGAATGTAATAATTTGTTTTCGTGGTTTTTGTAGATGTATCAATTTGAATCGATATCTCAGTTCCACTAGTAACCTTATGTGCATAAAAAAGCAAAGGTTTACCCACTACGCTTGACTGATCTAGATCCACACTCCATCCCCATTGAATTGTCGTAGCTGTTCCACCAGTTACATTTAACAGCCTTTCAAATTTCATGTGCTCAAAAGGCAATTCAATCGAATAACTCCCTTGACCTAAATCCTCCTCACTTCCATCATCATTTACCACTGGACTTTTAAAGTGTAATGTTCCCCAAATATCATTTTCTTTTTCGTGATGAGATGCAGCAAAAAATGTTTCTTGACCTTTAAAACCTAAATTAATTTGATTATAAGGCATTATCGCATTTACTTCGGATGATTTTTTATCTAAATGCTTAGTAATATCATGACTCTTTGTTGAACTCGCATAAAAATCATCCAATGTTTGCACCTTTATATATTTTCCAGTCTGAGCCACCCCATTATCAGTATCCAATTTCTGAGCTGTTAGATTGAACATCTGAAAAAGACCAGTCAGAAAATCAATTACTTTTATTTCAGGAATCTCCCTGGATGCATTAAAATTCCCTGTTGTGGATGATGTAGCCGATCCAGTTGCTTTAAAAGCCAAAGTCCTTTTACCCCCAAACGTTCTACTGACCACCTCTATAACTTCGATTTCTAGAGTAAACGTAGCTGCCTGAGTTGCTGCTGTTTCAAAATGAAAAGTGTATAATTTATTATCATTTGGCAATTCCATCTCTTGAATCACGCTGCTATCCGCTGATCCTGTGATTTCAGCTGAACTAAAAAATTCAATATCATTATGCCTTATTATGAGAGTATAAACAGATGAATCCCCAGTGGTTACCCTAACATGAAGCACTCTTTTTACTGTTTTTGTGCTTTTTATTATTCTATTTCGAAAGCCTAAATGACTCTGCCCTGCAAACTCGTTATTCGATACTCTTATGAATTGAAAATCACTAAAATTTTTGATTGTTAATTCTTTTCTCTGATTATCTGCATCCTCTATGATATTACCCTTTCTGCGATGCATCCACATATACAAATTATAAAATGAGGAATTTGTTTTTGAAAAAAAATCTGTGCTAAATTTGAAACCATATTGATCCTCAATTGCTCTGACAATATAATAAACACGAATAGCAGGTTTCATCTGCTCAAATTTCACACCCTTTACATTTGATCCAACATGAAGATTGCCCGATCCAGCTGTATCATCTCCGCTATTATAAATCAATCTCTCAGTGTGTGTAATTAAAGGAGTAAGAATAACATCAGTAAATGATTCGCCCATCCTCAAAACATTGATGGGAGTTTCCATCATATTTATTATGCTTGTAGATGTATAATCAATATCGATATTTTTAAGATGAACTAGAGCATCTAGCTTATCCTCACCTACTAAATCCTTTAATTGGATTGTATCACCGAAAAAAGTAACCCTATAATTTTCAGGCTTATTATTTTTCATTTGGACACCTTCCAACTTTATCTGCCCTTTTTTAAAAGGCTTGTAATTCAGATGTAATATCGAATCCTGTTTTTTTCTGCCATCGAATCCTAAAATATTAAAATTATAAAAATGCTTAAATATTTTATTATTAGTTTTTGATGCAGGAACATTAAACGTCTGAGTAAAATCAACAAAAACCTTTTTTATATCTCTGAGATTTTGAATTGACTGAGTAAGACTTATAGATTCGTTATCGTGTAAATCAACTTGCTCATCATTAACATAAAGCTGCAATCCCTGTGTTTGCATTATCTCACATTATTAATTTTATTGAAAGCAAATTCTATATCAATAGTATAATTAATTAATCTATCATTTAAAGTTGTTTTTTGCACAAATGACTTTGATTTTACGATCACAGGCAAAGTTTTGCTATCCATTCTTATATAAACATTTTCTGAAAGAAACAGCTCCTCAATTGCACTAGTAAAATTTTCAACGATAAATCCTGTATTTACTTTCAGATTTGATTTCGCATTTGTGTTGTATCTCTGCTCTTGACCTTCATAAGTATTGTATGTGATTGTAGATTCATTTACTGTATTGACTTTATATCTTTCATCGCTTACATCAAACGTTTCAACACTCTTTTTAAACACCCACAAATCCTGGTAAGCTCCATGTTTATTTACAAATGTTATTTTTAACGGAGTAAATTTAGGCTCGCACACATTATTCACAGTTATCGTTTTTACCACTGTTGTATCATCAGTGCCATATATAACCACATCATCAGTTGTATTTGCTGGGACAGTAATATATTGAATTTTTTGATTTGAATTCCCTGAATCTGTTACCTGAGTAGTGGTTGATCCAATTACATATTTACCCACACCCTCTGCAAATATTGGAATCTTTCCAGCAGTATCATCAGGCAAATAAATATTATCAGTAGTCAAAAGACAATTGAGATTATTTTGTGGATTGATTGCATCTTCAAAATACCCATATCCATCAAAAGCCAGGAAATTCTGTGTTGTAGTTCCCCCACTGCTGAAAGTTAAATTTGTTTCACTATCGATCAAATCAGATATTACAGTTACCCATTTCGTAGTGGATGTATAATCATTATTAAATGAATGAGTAATGTAATCCCTTACCAGTTCTCCGATCTCAAATACTACATTATCCTCACTAGATAATTTTTCTTTCTGAATCGTATATCTTAAATCATTTGTTGCATCGTAACTCCCCGAAGTTCCGCTGTAAATATAAATTTGTATTTCTGCTCTTAATAGTGCCATAATTAACTAAATAAAGGATAATCCCCTGTGTAAGTTGCTGATCCGCAAACGACTTGCTCAATCCTTTGCACGATTCCATCATTATCAATTTTTGCCATGAAAGCCACATTATCATTCGATCCCACCACTGTTCCCTCAGAATCAGAAAATCCGTAAAACAGATTTAACCCCTGGAAAGGCAATGTGCCCTGAGATATCTGTGCTCCGATATGATCATCAGGATTTGTTGAATTTACAGATGATGTTACCTTTGTATTTGTTTCATAAAAAAATATTCCATCTTGATTGCAAATTGCAAGAGTAGAGGTAAATCCCTGTGATAAAAATACTTCAAATGCCCCAACAGATACAGTTTCAGGAAACGACTGCTGCTTTACACTAGACACACACGGCACATCAGTTGCACCTGCCGAGTATGCAACACCACCAATATTTGCTGTAAAATTACTTGCTAGATCTACAAAATACGTTACACTCCGAGTAATCTCAGATCCGCTTTTATTTTCAGCATATCCCACCGCTGACGTTGAATCAAAATGAGAAAAAGTAGCTGCTGAGGATGGACTTATTGTGGGAATCGCTACAGTTCCATCAGGTAACACCCTTTTATCCAATATCATAGCACAAGTGAAAACTCTTGTATCTGTACCCTTTTGCACTACTGTATAATAACAAACTAAAGGACTCGATGCAGTATTTGTGAAACCACTTGGAATAATCCATTTAACTCTAACAAATACATTTCGATCTGATCCTGTTGAATTCGTTGGAAATATAGGACTGGTTGGAGAGCTTAAAACAGTGTATGTTTCGCTTGGGCTTATTGAATTTAAATTGAAAGCTACCTCTTGAGGGACTAATCCAGTTAAAAAAGAATTATAATGGAATACTCCATTTGCCTCAATTTCAGGTCCAGTTAAATCCACACCAGTTTCATTCGCTGATGCATCAGTCACACACGCTAGAGCATTTGTGCACGCTGCTGCGACTGTAAATGCATTTGATGCAACTCGACATTGATCAGCTGCATTTTGTGCTGCCACTACAAAAGCATTTTGAGTACAATTAGATGATCCTATCGTGATCGTTAATGTGCTTCCCGATATTGATCCTCTTATTGAATTATTTTGACCTTGTGTTAAAAGATAATTATTTATCGATGCACCCCCTGCTGAGAAATAATCATTTAAATTCACAGTGATCGTTCCAGTCTGATTCGTAAGACTTGGAATAGTACCTGAAAATGTTGGACAATTAGATCCGCCAGTTGCAACCGCCTTCACTGGTTGATTGGTAGTTACAGTACATTGAATTGTATTCGTGCCTGTGCCTGAATTAGTATAACCCGAAGGAATCAAAATTGTGTAAGTTACCGATCTTGATATCACTGAGCTAGTCGTATTTTCAGCAAATTTTGTATCTGATCTGCCTGTAATTTTACCATTCTGCAAAACAGGCTCAGTAATTAACCCATAAGCATCAACCTGAAAATTTTGGGGATTTGCCATGAATTTATTACCAGTACATGCAAAAGTTCCTAAACTCTCAGTGGGTGCTGTAAAGCTTAAATAATAAGGTGATCTAGCATTTATTTTTGTGCTCATTTTTTTGTAGTAAATTCTTTAAATTTTTTCTTAATATCTAAACCGAAAGCCTTATTTAATTCATCAGGGAGATTTCTGTATTCTTCATCAAAAGATCTCGAAAAGAAAAATTTGCCTGGAATCCCTTTATTCCAAATTTTCCGAATAATAAGAAAGGCAGTTGAATCATAACTCAAAAATTTTCCATCTTTTGATCTAAATTGAAATCCTTTATTCCTGACATATTTTTTAATGCCCTGTGTTAATCCTCCTTTACGACCTGTTCCACTTCCAAACTTATAAATCGATTTGACTTTACGATTCATTCCCGATACCCCTTGATCAACAAATTTTGCATAATTTATATCCATCATAAAGGGAAATTTTACACTTATAGAATTCTCAAAAACATCGACCTTTCCATTGATTGATTTGTATAATTTTCCAGGCGTAGATCTATATTTTTGAAATTTGTATTTTCTTAGAAATCTTTTTTTGGATTTCCTTACAACTTCATCCTTAAAATTTTCAAGGATCTCCCTTGTATTACTTAGATCTCTTAACATTTTGTCATATCATTTTTCATATTGATTGTAAAATCAATTGAGATGCCTCCCAAATTATTCTCAAATCTTTCTACAAAAGGCTCAGCAGAAAATGATCCTTCCAACTCATAATCTTTATTTAATGAATCTGTCCTTGCAATCATAGCTTGCAACCTCGCTGCAATATTTAGCATATTATTTAAAACATCCAATTCATTATTATTTCCACGAATATCATCCGATACTGTATTTTTCGAAAAATCAATTATATCCATGAGCAATATACTCACATTAATTCCGATCCTTCTTGTTTGAATATCCATTGACTCAATGATCATGTGAGCCAGGGGAAATATTGTGATCTTTTTTAGATCTACATCATCAATTCCTCCGTAAGTAACTTTATTAATAAATGGCTCAGCAATCAAAGTGCTTTGTACATCATCGATGATCTTAAAAAAATTATTCATAATGTTTTTACAAATATTGGGGTTAACAACTCATTCTCCTCCATTTTAAGCTGTGCAAAATCTTCAAGCCAATCAAGAGCCTCATCAAAAGTAACATCATTATCGCTTTTCATTATGCAATCAATGCCTTTCCAAAAATCATAAATTGCAACTTTAGGATTTGAACAAGTTACTCCAATCAGTGCATCATCAAATCCATCTGATAAAACAATCTCCTCGCTATCATCTAAAAAATTCCTCTCATAAAGAGAATCAATAATTTTTGTTTTGTCTTGCATTTTTTATCATTTGCTTTTCCAAATCATTTTTTTCTTTTTCAAAAGCCAGCCATGTTAAACACTGATTGATATTTAATTTTTCAACTTTTTCAATTTCACTTATTTGACCTTTGCAAAGACTCCATAAGGATTGAAACCATCCCCATTTCTCTGAAAATCCTGCATTTGCATCATAAGATCTTGACTCCTCTTTTTTCGAGAATAGCGAAGGATAACTTTCAAAAGTTCTTTTCTTAAATTGTAAAAAAAAAACACTGATCCAAAAGCAGCATCAAGCGGCATTTTTTTCATTGTATCATCAATATTTCCATCGTAATCCTCAATCAAATATGATCCTCTGAATTTTTCTTTTACTGGTCTGTACAATACACTCATTGCTTTATGCATTGTTTGCCAATCAGCAAAATAAGTATCTGCATCTACATACTCACCAAAAGTCATTTCACTCAGCTGAGGATGGAATCCATATTCTTTGCCATTGATTTTGAATATATTGATCAATCTCGGCTTTTCATCAAACATTTTGGATAATTTACTTATCACATTCTTGATTGATGAATATTTAATTTTATCGACATCTTGCAAAGGAATGCCGCAAAATATCTCAACCATTTTTTTATACATAAAATCCTGATTGGATTCCTTCACATTTATTTTCGAAAATTTTTGATATTGACCTAAATTGATCTCACTTAATTTTGTAGGCACAATAATTTTTTGACTTCTCATAATATATATAAAACGTATTTACATGCTCACATCGGTCTAGCTTTTTACAAAATATGATATTCACCTTGATACGGATTTGATAATTGAAATCCAATCGCATACCTCATAGCATCGATGCAATGGCAAAAAGCATCTATCGGAGTCTGACTTTTTTTCTCTAGCCAAACATACTTTTTTAATTCACTAATTAAATTTTTACTTTCAGGATCAACGATGATCTGATAATCTTGCATCATGCTGATTCCAAAATTTACTGATCCCTGACCTTTGATTGATGATTTTATATTTGATGTTTTTGACAATTCTAAAATCAGCCTTTTTTCTGCCGAATCCCCAATGATTAAATTATCTCCAGCAAATCGCTTGTTCAGCTTTGCAATTTCTGATGTAACGAGATTTGATTTATAAAAACATTCTTTTGCATAAATTATTTTTCTCTTTTTATCAATAGACGTTTGCACCAAAGTAGTGGGGTCATTCATTCCATAATCTTGACCAAACACAGATTTTGATACCTCTTTAAATTCACCCTCAATCCAATTTTGAAATACTGCCCCTGACAATTTGCCAACTTCTCCCAATCCATAAACTTGATACCAATTTTTAAAAAATTCATTCCCCTGATCTGCTTTAGCTTTTGCTTTTTTTATTTCTTTTATTGCAGCAGCAGGAGCTAAATATTTTCCAAACCCCTCTGATTTTTTATCTACGTTCAAACTATCTTTATAAGTAAGAACGATCCAATCTGTATCGGGATCATCTTTCAATTCAGTATGTGCCCAAAATTCAGCAGTAGGATTGAAATCTAGAATTATAAAATCATTTGTTCGAGTAGCCAATTGCAAATATGTTTCATAACTCAAAGCATTCGCCTCATTACAAAAAAGAATATCTCTCCTTGCACCTCTCAATTTAGATTCGACATCAACGGAAAAAAATTCCAACGTAGATCCATTATCAAACTGATATTTCATTGTGGATTTATTAAATTGATTTGGATAAAATTGATTTACCGATTCCATGATTTTCAACCAATCTTTCATCGCTCCCCTTCTCAAATGTGGAATCGTCTCAGAAACAATTGAGCAATCCTTTTTTTCAGTCATTAAATACACACTCAGATAAGCCAAGATTGAGAACGTCTTAGATGCACTTGTTCCCCCTTGTACTACCCTGATCCTTTTTTTTAGATCACGAATCTTCTCCAGTGCCCTTGTAAATTGGAACATCAAAAAACGGAAATTCTTTTGGACTTATATCAATTTGCTCTTTTGCCTGCCCATACCCTGAATCAAGTAAGGCTTTGTATGCATTCACATCGCCATTTCGCATTTTTTTAATCAATGCCAGCGTTCCAATATCTTCTTGACTCAACATCTCCTCCTTGCTAGATATTGGATTTACAATTTTGCTTTTAGTGGATAACCATTTTCTCGCAATCGTAGATCTGTTTTTTGAGCCTTTCGGTCTACCACTTGGATTTCCTGATTGACCTTTTGCCCAACTCTTTAAATTCTCTTTATTTGCCATTTTAAAATCTATAAAAAACTGTTAATTCCTCATTACTTATTTTTCTAACCGAGTATAAATATCTCTGATCTCCTTTTTCCAAGATAAAACAATTTGGATTATCTGAATGATTTAAAAACCCTCCTAGAGGAGTTCTTACAACCCCAAACCTTTTTTTAAATACATGAGTAATTCCAATACAAACTCCAGGATCTATTTCATTTATACAAAATAATCCTAATCCATGTATTTTGCTTTTTTGAATTGTAAGCATATCAGGTAATGGTCTGTAATTGTTTCGATAATCCCTCACTGTTTTTTCACTGTTTTTTAAAAATTCAATTTGATTGTAAATTCATTTTTTCTTTTTTTTACTTGACTGATCATAGATGGATATAATTTTATGAGATCTTTTATTGCTTTTTTTTCTATCGCTACAGTTCTATAATCCTTACAGCCACCATCTTTTTTCCAATGATTATTCTCCCAATATAAATATCTAATTCCTAAAAGACCTCCTTTTTCCTTTATGTGCCTTAGACATAATTCATAATCCTCTTTTACGGGAAAGCTCTCATCAAAAAGATATTCTCCATCATTTATGATTCCCATGCAACTCCCTAAAGCGTAAGTTTTAAATACTATCGGTTTATAACAATAGTATGATTTTGTGGAGCTCTCTGTTTTTAATCCCCAAATTTTATAACCTAACTGATTACACAAATCAAAATTTTTTTCAAATTCATCAATCCAAAAATTCTCATCATTTATACGATTATGCTCAACATTATTTTTTTTTACATCAATCCATCCTGCTTTGATCACATCATCATCTAACATTACAACCTTCTCATCCTTGCAATTTTTAAGTATCCAATTTCTAGTTTTTGTAATCCCTTGGATTTTTTTTGGAATGCCAACGATATTTTCAACGTAATTTTGATATTGATGCACTTCACTCTCAGGAACAAAAAATGTACTTTTTGATATCAGCTTATCAGTTGTTGTAGATCCAGCTCTGCTTTTACTGGGAACTGCTATGATCATAAATTCTTTTTTTAAATTCATTCCAATAGATTACTCTTTCCAATCCTGGTTTTTCAAAAGGACTCCCCTTTTTATAGCCTCCCCTAGCTACCATCTTTAATTTTAATGTTTCTTTAAGATCTTCCCACTCGACTGAATTAGGATCTGCCATTATCAATATATATTCTTTGGGAGGATCTAATTGAACAGATTGAGTAATTTCAATTTCCTCATCATCATCAAGTAAATCGATTTTTTTATCGAAATTAAATTCACAACCCCAATCTTTCAATTCATCTTGATCCCATTCATTCGCTAAAATATCATGATTCCACTCCCCGAATCTGACATTATCTTTAATGATAAACTCTTTTTGCTTTTCCTCTGACCATTGAGCAATATCAATCCAAACTTCTTTCATTCCTGCCTCTCTCGCAGCTCTCAATCTCATATTACCTCCCAAACAATATAATTGCTCATTTACAACTATCGGTCTTTTTTCCATCATTTCGGGAAAATCTTTCAATGACCTGACCAAATCTCTAAATTTTTCATCTTTGATCACTCTTGGATTATCGGGATGGATTCTTACTTTATTGATCTTAACCAGCTTTTTCATACTCTTTGACTTTCATTCTTAATTCCTCTAGTATTTTGTATCTTTTTGTGCTATCAAGCTGAGATAAATAAGTTACAGGCTTTGCATCTGCTGGATTTACCCGATTATAAATATAGATTATCATATCTCTATCCTCAAAGGAATTTATTTTTTTCCCATTATAAGATTTAAAAAAATTTAAGAGCCATTCAAATTCTGATGGTTTTAAAAACCCTTTAGAAGGCATCCATTCATTTAATTTTTTTTTCTTTGCACCGCAGCCACAATCTTTTTTTGTAACCTCAGATACCTTATCTACAACCTTTTTAATACCCGTAGGCTCTGTAATATACTTTTCAATTTTATCTCCAAGTCCTCTAGTCTTTCCAATACTCATTTTGATATTTATCTTTAATTTTAATTTTACATCTTTTTACTGTTCTATATATGGTCGATATCGAAAGCCTTGTTTTTTTGCTCATCGTAGTTTTATTCATTCTAAATTCATATCTATAAAGCTCAAAAACTTTTTGATCAAACCAGTAAAATGTTTTCACAAAATCATCGATTTGCTCTTGAAGTGATTTCTTTTCAATTATTATTTCATTTGGATCTTCAATCATTTTTTCCTTATCTTTTTTTGAAAGAGATGCATAATCGAATCTCACATATTTTTTCTCCTTTCTTAAAAAATCAATATACATATTTTTAGCAACTGTATAAATCAAACTCATTTTTCCTGAAATATAACGATCGACAAATTTTATAATTTTATCAGGATCATTTTCAATTTTTTCCATTTCATTATGTATTTTGAGGAAAAGATCATGAGTAATATCTTCATGAAATTTTGTTTTTTTTTGAAAATAGTGATCCTCTATATTATTGACCAAATTTTTTATTTGATCATATTTACTGTAAATAATTTTTATAGCCTGATTCTTATCCATTTTTAGATTTATATTTTTGGATTACATCTATTAAGAACTGCTTATCCCATTTATATCTCATTCTTTTTAAAACATCAGCAGTAAGCTTTAGAGCTTCAAATCTTTCATGACCGATGCGATCAATAATATTCCGACTATATTCAATCAATGCTCCATGTAAAAAGTAATTACATTGGACACATTGCCCATGTACATTATCCTCATTAAACCTCAATCCTGGGTGTTTGCCAGCTGAATAAAAATGACCAGCCTGCAATGTTGTAAATCTTCCGCAGCTTATGCAACATTTATCCTTATCTCTTTCTCTAATGTATTTATGAAAGTGCTTAGCAGCAATTTTTTTCAACTGAGGAACTGATTTTTTAAGATAAATATTGACTCGCAATTACTTTCATTTTTTTCGAAGTTACAAAAAAAAGGCAACACCACTGCTGCCCTTTCATGTTTGGATCTAACAACAAAAGAAAACCCCCGCAAAATTAATTAAGACTATGGAGAGCTGCGGGGGTAAACCAAACAAAAATTAACCAATAAAAAAAAATATTCTAAAAAGGCAGATCGCCTTCAATTTCGTCTAATTTAATTAAATTTACGTTATTAAAAAATTTTCCAGGATCTTTCTTGCTTTCTCTGCTGGATATTTCTACCGAAAGAATATAATCTTTTCCCTCAATAGCATCTCTTAAAATATTACTATACATCCCAGCACCTTCAATGTAAAACATTTCATCGTATTCCGAGCTCTCTCCTTTTAACCTAAATAAAGCAGGCTGAATCTCAAACTTCCCATCAGCACCAACTTTTTTTAATTCTAAAATTTTATGCAATTTACCTTCTAATTGAAACCTCATATTTGTCTAGCTAATTCTTGTTTTTGATTTACATATTTTCTTACAATGCTCATAATTTTTGGAGGAGTAATTGAATATTTAAAATCATCAGATTCCCCACCTACTATTTTATTAAAAATTACTCCTAAATCAACTAATTTAAGATAATAAAATTCATTTGATAATTGATTGACTAAAAATTCCACTTGATTATTGGATAATTGATTTTCTAATTTTAAGCCGAGCATATCATTCATGTTTTTAAAATATATTTTTAGAGTAGCTTTTAGCACTTTATAACCCTGTTCCTTTTTCAAAGACACTAAAGACATGCTTTTTGTTTTGATCGCCTTTCTTACATCAGTAACCCCATACGTATTTTGAACTAGTTTTGATAGCTCTAATTTACTTGAAGGATTCTCGGATGTAATCATCTGTAATTCTGCTTTGTTTTTCATAAATTTGTGTGTTTAAATTGATTTCATCATTCCAGGATTTATTGTTCAAATAAGTAGCTGGATGCTTTCTATATTTTTTATCGGGTGTTGCATTGACATAAATTTGCACTGCCTCAAATATCTTCAATTTTTCTTTGATTTTTATCTGATTCCATAATTTTTCTGCTTTTACTTTTCCGACCTTGTAATCATATACATTCCAAAAATCTTCGAAAGTAGGGAAAATTTCAACTTCATTTATATTTATATCTTCATTTTCATTTTCATTTTCCATGTGTTTAACATGTGTTTTACTAGTCTTTTTCTTATGATCTTCAAGTGATTTTTTTACTTTTTTAACCTTTCCAAGCCTATTATTTCTCCTAGATTCACTGAATTTTTTTCTTTTAATCATCTCACTTTCGAGCCTGGGATTGTAAAACAACCCCTCAGCATCTTTCTGAAATTTATCAAAAACAATTTTATCATACTCTTTACAGATATTAAGCATCTCCTCTTTTGATAATCTGCCTTTTTGATGCTGACAGCATAAAAGCCGCACATATTTACCCACTTGCTCATCGCTCATGAAATAAGATCCTGTAAGAAAATCAGATGAATAAAATAAGAAAGCTGGATCTTTACTCATACTTTTCAACAATTTGCCTTTTTTGGAAAGATTCTTGCATTGAAATAGCATCATAATACTCTTTCCTGACTGACTCTGATGAATTATTGATAATATTCAACAATTTCCAATAATAACGATCATCAACTGATTCAGAATCAATTGATCTAAATCTTAGAAAAAGAAAATCAGCTAGCTTTTTGAAATGTTTTTCATTTGAATAATATGCATCGAATTGATTAATATGATGCTTTACAGTAGCATGATCACGATTTAAGTAATTACCAATAAGAGCCAAGGTTATGAACTTATGCCTTTTCTTAACGTATTTACAAAATATCCTTCGTAAATCGACAATATTTTTTTTCCTAGATTCAGATTTGACATCGATATTGAATTCATCATTTATTGTATTATCTAAACCCTCCATAAAATAAATATATTCCTTTACTTTCGGACAAGGCTTATTGGAATTAAAATCTTTCCCTCTTATTCGATAATTTTCTAAATCATTGATTCTCATCTTTTTTTTCTAAAATTAAAGAATCAGATCTATATTTCAAAACTCCAAGATGCTTGATCTCCCCATCTGAATCAATCCAGCAGGGAATCATATTATCATCCTGAATCAATTGAGTATTTTTATCTATCCCATCAATTGCAGCTTTATGCTTTGATTTCAAATTAGCTAATTCTTTTTCTTTTTGTAAAATATCAGGACAATTGGAAAAATCATAATACTTTGCTCCATTTCTTTTGCTGAGCTTATATTTTCCAAATGTAAAATCATTTTCAATTAACTGATCATGAGTAAGAGATTTATGTTTTTTTAAACCTTCATCAATCCTTTTTTGAAATGCTTTATAAACTAAGCTGACAAAAGCAGCTGAGAATCTTCCGATCTCAACTCCTTCATCCATAATATCAAAAAATGTGTTTGTTGTAGCCAATTTTATCATTACATCATTCTCAGGCAATTGATCTTCGATCGGCTTATCGAATTTAGGATATTTTTTTTGTGAATTCATTTTCAATTTCTTTTAATTTATTTAAAACTATATTAGACTCATTAATAATTTCAGATTTGTGGATTGAATTATTTTCAATCACATCAATAATATATTTCATTTGTGAAATACAGAATGCTACTCTTTCATAATTATCGAAATTTTGATCCTTGACCTCTAAATATTTATCTCGATAATAATCATCGTACGGATTAATTATTTTTTGCGACATTTTCAATCATTTTTTCTTTAAATAATTCAGTATTTATATTGATCATATTTTCATGGATGCAGCATGGATGATCAAGATCTAATCCATAACCAATAAAACCATCCTCACCCTTTTCATTTTTTGCTGGAATCGGCACTCTTACATGATCCTTTATCAGATAAATAAAATATGCCCACATTTCAGGAGTAGAATCTCTCCAAAAATCTATTACTTTGTGATATTTATTTTGATTTTTTTTAGCTGCCATTTCTCTTATCTTTAATATAATCAAACATTTTTTCACTCCATAAAAGCATATCATCAAGCTTAATTTTTTCATGACAAACTAGATCCTTTGCATACGATAAGCACATTGTATCGTAAGGAATTGCATTGCTTTTTCCATTTGAAAAAGATTTGGGAGTATATTCAAATTTTATTTGATTATATCCAGCTTTGTTTTTCACCATAGAATAGCTTACTAGCTCTCCTATATTTTTTTTATTTGATTCGGATTTATGACTTGCACTTCCGACATCTCCATTTTCAAATTCGTACTCGAATCGATAAAATGTTTCTCCGTTTTTTTCCCAAGTACCATCGCCCTGAGCTTTTACAATTTTACTTTCTTTCATGTGTTTTGATTTAAATTATTGATTGACTAAAAAAAGGGGGTTTTTACACCCCCCTGTTGTTTCTAAATGTTTTTGAAAGTTATTCCACTTGATGCTTTTATACCTCTATCGTAAACTCTACTTATAGTATAATAAGAAGTTTTATAGTTTATAGTTTTTGACCTTTCTTTGGCTATCCGTTTAGCATCTTTAAGGTTTTGGGCATTAAATGTATCTACTACAGTAACACCATCAGAATAAAAAACATTGTAAATAAAATTTTCCATTTTTCTATTGTTTTTCTAATTTATAATTTGATTTATTCTTTTTTTCAAGCCTTTTTCACATCCAACAATCCAACTGTTTGCATTATTACTATAATATTTAGGGCTGTAATGCGTAATGCAAAAATCACCATCCCAATCTATAAACGTTTTAAACCACTCGCCTTTGTAAGCAAAAGTGTAACCCTTTTTTTCTTTAGTTTTGTTGTAAATTTTTAAATAATTCATTTTTCTATTGTTTTGTTGTTAATAATTATTCAACAAATATATAAAACTTTTCAACAAAACAAAAAAAAGGATAAAAAAATTTTAGAGCTGCATAAGAATATTTATCGGAGTCTCCCCTCCATCAACTACAACACCGCATCCAAGAGCTTGACGTTTAAAGTTTTTAGCGTAAGCGACTGCATAAGATTTTATATCGATACCGCATCCAATCTGCATTCCAAAAACTCTGAATTTTTTTCCTACGTACCACATCACCCCTGCATCAGTGTGATGATGACCGCAAACCGAGGAAAGCATATTTTGCCGAGCTTTCATAAAAGCTTTAGATCCTTCTCCATGCTCATATAAAACCCCATCATATTCAACTGATTCAACCCAATTCCACTTTTTAGTGCCTAAAACATCATTATATCCTTTGATCCATTTGCTTGGAACTCCAGCAGTGAACATTTTTCTTGCATGCATACGATCATGATTGCCAACACAAACATCAGCATCAGGAAAAGCATGATACCAATCTTTGATCTGATTTATAGCTAAATTTAGCTCATCTCCAGCACTCATACCATCAGGATCGTGCTCATGATAACTCCATCCATGAGAATCAATTAAATCACCTATAAATATCACTTGATTTAAATTCCATTTTTGATATGTATCGATGCAGAAATGTAAGTAATCGGGATGTGTAAAAGGAGCATGTAAATCTCCTATGACTAAAATTCTGCGATCTTCTTTTGTGAAATAATTATATGCAGCTAATTTATTTCCTGATAACCTCGGTCTGTGTGAACTCATTTATGCATTTTATTTCCAAATACTTTTTCACTTGATCTCCCCCCAAAATATGCTAGAAAAACGATTTTAAGCAGTTCTGCGACAGTTTCAAGCTCATCTAGACCATAACACCACCCCAATATAAAAGCTATCGTTAGAAACGCTAAGGTTAAAGGTCTTACATTTTGACTGAGCCATGATCCTGATCTTGCATCCGCAACCCATCTTCGAGTAATCCCATCAAATTCATGAATCTCTTTATCTAATTCTTTGAGAGCAATCTGTTTATCAGCCTCACTAAGCTCCGATCCCCCGATGATGCTACGAATGACACCGCTCGCAGGGGTACTATCAAGCAAGCTACCAATAACGCCAGGAATTTTCGAAAATAAAAATTTGCCAACTTTAGTGTCTTTTAATTTTTTACTCATTTTTTTGCAGGCTTATTCCGACCTTTTTTCTGTGCTCTTGTACAATGAGAGTATTTGCCCTTTCTATTTAACGACTTGCCCATATATCAAGCGTATTTCCCACAGTATTAGTAAGTCCACATGACATTTTGAGCTTTCGCCTCATCATTGTCAGCATGTATAAACGAGTTGCTGACACCGAGTCTAGTGAATCCAGCCTCAATAAGCGATCTAACAATAACGAATCTCTCTCTCGAATTACTCGCTGCCACATCAACCGCTTTTCCAATGCAATGAGAGCTGCCCTCTTTTCCTCCGACTGCTTGATTTCTCTCGATACTTCTCCAGCCGCTATTGATTCTAAACGGGACACTGCCTGAAATCCTGCGAGCCTCATCGAGCATGAGCAGCAATTCAGGATCCATGTAGCTACCACTACCAGGCACATCAGGGGAATCAAATTCCTCAAGTTTAAAATATTTTAATTCCATAAATCAATAAATAAAAAAATATAATTGCTATAAGTAATGCAGTAAGCTGAACTGTGAGATCTTTTTTATCCCACCACACTATAAATTTATCTTTCAATTCTTTTAAATATTTCATTGCTTTTCTTTTTCACATTTATTTTTACAACCGCATTTGCCACTTTTACAATCATCATAATTCAATGTGTTATTCAGCAGCAATCGATCTATTGTATCATCTTGAAGTTTTATGACCATACTTTCCAGCATATCTTTTGATGATACTAGCATTTCAATTTTTGTTTCAAGAGATTGTATTGTTTTTTTAGCCTCTTGCAACTCGTTTGGTCGAGTTCCAGTTATCGTTGATATGATCATTGCTAGACTTGCCGCTAGCATTCCCACTAGCGTAGTAAGTAGATCTCTGTTAGTTTGCGGTATCTCGTATTGAGTAAGATAAGCCATAATTCCGACAATCATTCCAAAGATTAAAAGTGAGCCAAAAAAATGACGAATATCACGAGCTACTCCATTTGTTGGTATCTTCATTTCTCGTAAGGTTTTGAAATTGGTCTATAATAAGATGCAATACGTTCCTTAATACGATTCATCCTGATTCCTTGTATTTGATTTTGCCGAAATGATATCCCAAAAAACATATTTTATTTTTTTAAAGCCTTATAAATTTGAATAACAGTAAAAGTTAGCGTTGCACCCATTACAAGCATTTGAAGTACAGAATTAATATCACTTACACTAAAAGCCAAAGCAAATAAGTTTGCCGAGTAAAGTCCAAATATTTTCATTGAGTCCCCCATTATTTATATGCTAAATATAGAAAAACACTTCCATTCTCATTTATGTTATTATTATTCCCTAAAAGAGTAAATCCATTACTATCGAATCTTACATTTATATCACTTTGAGTAAAATCTTCATCAATTAAATTCCAGAATAAACAAGTGTCTGTTTGAGGTGCATTTGTTGTATCTCGCCTATTATCATACACCATCCAATGTCCTGTTGTTGAGCCACTTACTTTTTTAATAGCTAAAAAACTTGGCTGAAACCCTACACCTGTAATACCTAAATTACTTGAATTATCGCCAGTGTAGCTGGATATTTTACTCAGTCCTGTTACGGATGCGAAACAATATGCAATCATTGTATTAGCACCATTTACCTCATTATTCCCGTTTGTACCACCTTTAAAGGTTGTTGTTGTTATAGTTCCAAATCTATTTGTTATAGCATTGCTAAGAACATTTGAGTTTAACAGTAACCCTTCACTTGAAGATGAAAATACACTTGACCAAACCATTATGCTTGGATTATTTGTTGCAGTTCTATTTTTTACAATAATTAAATCAGGTCTTGTTGCTGTTGTGCCTATTTTTAGTCCATGCCCTATTGTATTGCTTTGATTTGCATCACCTGTATAAGATACGATACTAAAACCAAGTGTGCTATTTAAACTCACCTGTGAGGTTATATCTCCAATAGTATTCTCAGATGTTGCACCACCAGCTTTCCAAACCCAGGCGACAAAGTTTATATTATTTGTGTTCACTCCTGTTGGGGTGTCTGCCCCTAAAAAGAAACCAGTTTTTTCAAAAGAAGTGACCATATCACTTGCACTTTCGGCTGATGTGCTGGGTGTCATTATAAAATTACTTACACCTCTTACATGGTCTTGTAATATATGATTATCTCCAAGAGAATCATTTCTTGATTTAATCCAAACCAAACCTCCATCTGTTTCTAAATCCATGCCGACATTATTAATGAAATGCCCTGTTGTTCCATTACCTTTGTATAATACAGTTTTAAAATTACTTGTATCTGTTTCAGGTTTTTCGTTGTAAAGACTTGTAACATTTGTAGAACTTAATTCAGATGTAAAAATTCTTAGTTGGTCTATATCACCATCAAAAAAAGGTCCTGATGTACTTCTAAAAGAGCCAATCACTGTTGTAGAATCATCTACAGAACTTCCACTTGTTGACATTGCTTTGTTTGAATCAATCGCAACACCATTTAAAAACGTTGATAGTTGCCTTCCTGTTGAATTGTAAGACCATACAACATGATACCATATTTGAGGTATCATTGTAACATTTGTTAGTGTGCTATTATCAGCTAAATAATAAGTACCCCCAACTTGTCTTAGAGCAAATAGTCTAAATGTGTTAGCAGATTGATATTGTAAAGTAGCTCTAAAAGGTGCTTCGGAAGCAGCAGTTGTTATGCCTGTTCCTGTAATATGCATATTACCACTTATGCCACTATTTAATTTTACCCAAGCTGAAATTGCTACATCTGTATCTGTATTTGGTATAGGACTTCCGATTGCTATCAAACTACTGCTGCCATTAAATACCGCAGCTTGGTTATATTTACCAAAGCGATATTGTATATCTGTTTCTGTACCATCATAAGTTCCAGAATGACTATCTTCTGCCGAGTTGTTAAATTTGTAATAAGCAGCATTTGTAATAGGGAAATCATTGTTATCAGTTGTAGCACTATGCACACAAGCTGTTTCTCCGTTTCCACTATTGTATAAAGTGTCCATTTCGCTCTGCGAAAGAACTTTTGAAAATACTCTTACTTGGTCTATATCCCCAATAAAAGCTCTATCATCAGGTCCTGGTTTTTGATAACCTAATTCAGCACCTCCGTTAAATATATTTACTGTTCCAGGTGTAAGTGAAGTATGTTGTAAATGAGGGGTACTATTTCCATCTAAATACAAACTTAAAGTACCAGCACTATAATCAAAAATTACTGCTACAAAATGCCAATTTCCATCTCCGAGAGCTGTGCCGCCTGTTAATCCACTTGCATTACTTTTTAAATAATATTGACCAAAAAAGAAAGTGTTTCCTGCATCTTTAAATAACGCCCAACCCCCATTGTTTGCAGTTGTACTACCATTCCAAGCGTTTACTATTGTCTGTTGAGTTCCTGAAGTATCGCTTGTTCTAAACCAACAAGTAAAACTTGAATCAGCATTGCTATTCGCTGGAAGTATATCAGGTAAATCTATCTTACTTGTATTTCCGTCAGCCTTAAATCTTGCAGCATTTACAGTTCTTCCCGAAACACCAAAGTCAACGTTTGTAGCTGTTGCATCAAGTGAGCGGTCAGCACTACTTGCATCAAAATCCATTGAGTATAATACTTTGCCTGTTGAGCCACCAAAAATATCAGTAGTTTCAGTAGAACAAGCTGCTGCTCCTTCTGTAAATAATCTTTTACCTAAAGCCATTAGTCAAGTTTTACAGGGAAAAAAGTAGTATCATAGCCTAAAAGACTTACATATTTCTTTTTAGCATTTACCTCTTTTTTCTTTTTATCATACTCTGCTAATATTTTTGCTCTTTCTTCTTTGACATCATCATCAATAGCAATATCTCTTTCTGCTTTTCTTATTACTTGCCAATCTGATGAAGATAATAATTTATTAGCATTCGATTTTAAGCCTTTTATTAACTCTGCTTTTTTAATATCAAGATCATAAACATTTTTTACTTCTCCTGTTTTTTTACCTTCTTCATCTACCACTTCATAAGTAGCAGAGAAATCAATATCGGTTACTTTGCGAGTAAAGACTTTGTTTTTTTTATCCCATTCAATACCTCCTATATTTTGAGTTTGTGGATTATATGCAGGCTCAACTACATCATAAAAACCCTCTGACTCTAATGTTTTTGTATCTGCATTTCTGAAATTTATGTGATGCCCCTTTTTACCATTCCAAGTTTCAGGCAATTGAGGATACGTTGTGATGTTTCCATCGATTTGTCTTGCTTTCATATTTAAGGTGTTGTATCTACTTCAATAGTATTGATTGAATAATTAACAATAGCGGCTCCATCTGTATCATCTACACATACAACCTGAATTACATTTTTTTTACTTGTATCTAAAGACGTGCTCCCTACTTTATTGATCGTAGTGGTTGAAAAATCAAAAGCCAAAGTGATTGCCGCACTCGACAAATCAGAGCCATTTAAAACAATATCAATTACTTGACCAAGTTTCAATCCATTGATTGTAAGCGTAGCAGTAGCGATATTTCCTGTAAGAAGGAAAGTAGTTGCACTTGCAGCATTCAACGTTTGACTCCCCGTTGTACTGCTAGATGTTTTAGCTGTATATCTACCCTCTAGCATAGCGTGTTCCACCGCATCATTTGCTATTGTTACAGCTCCAGTATTTGCCATTGTAACATCACCACTTAGAGCCGCAGCTGTAAATCCTGTGCCATCTCCAATAAGAATCTGCTGATCAGTTACTGCTTTTGCACTTAGCGTACCACTTGAATTTGCATCTCTCACAATTACAGTGTTAGCAGCCGCATCAGATATCGTAGTTAATGGAACTCGAAAAGTAGTTCCTGAAATATCCTGTGTATCTGCTGTGTATGTGATTCCATAAAGATCAGCAAACATCTTTCGTGTATTTATAAAAGCCGATCTTAGCGTTTGCCCCGTATTATCATTGGGATCTGTTCCTACATTTAAATTAAAACTTGCCATCTTATATAGTGTCTATTGTTACGTTGTTATTATCTATTAATATATCTGTTCTATCTAATCCAATTTTACTGCAAATCGGATAGACATGCCCCCATCCTTCGCTCCGATTATTATCGCCAAACCATGATTCACAATAAATACTTCCAAATCCAGCACTCATAATACCCAATCAATAGTGTATGATTCATGCAACGGACTGACATCTTCATTCGAGTTACTAAACCACTCAGGAAATTTAGATGCAGCATTGAAAGCCATGTGATCCAGGAATCTCTGTGTGTAACTTTGAGCTCTATCTCTTTCAACCTGGATTAAATCCTTTAACTCCTCAGAGGAAACATCCCCTGCATTCTCTGATGTATGTTTAAATACACCTTTATTGCTTACAGTTACACTTGCAGTTTTTAAAAACTCATGTATCGTAAGATGTATCAATATTGGCTTAACAAAATCATCAAGTAAATTTTTATAATCAGCAGGAAATGTTGTTCCTGAATTGATCAATGCAGTGATATCGCTTGAAAATTTATTATATAAATCTGTGCCAATAATTTCTCTTAAATATTGTGTTTGAGCTAAATGTAAAGCTGGAATTATTTTATCACTGTCAATATTTCCATCTAACATAGTTGATTTTCTTACAATATCATCTTTACTACAAAATAAAACATCTGCCATTTTCTATCTTTTAAAATTCGGATGATGACCTCGATCAGCTCTTTCAATCATTTTTTCACTCACAATCGCAGGCTCCATTTTTTTACTTGGAGCTTTTATACCCTCCTCAGCTATTTTAGACCTATATATCAGCCTTTTTTTAGCTTTTGGATTATTAGGATCAATCTTTTCATTATCCTTCAATAGATACGTCTTTCTGAGGAAATAATGATGGCAATTCACACCACCTTTAAATTTAAATAAATTATAGGGCTGTTTTTTATGCCTGAATTCTTTATTTCCATTGAAAGGTCGATCCAAATCTTCTTTTCTGTAAACTCTTGCAAGCTTTACCATTGCCCTACAAAAATCCCTAGAATTATTTTTTACCGAAAGAGGAGCATATTGATATCTCACCAAATACTTTTCACCTTTTTTAGTTTCACCATCTAAAGAGCTTTTTTGATATCCCTTGCCTTTTGGAGCAGTAGCTAATTTTAGCTGACTATCATACTCATCCTCCAATTCGTAATCTACTTTTCTCTCATCAACTAGATCATATTCTTGTAAAATTGAATCTTCTTTTTCACCTACCCTCTCCAAATGCTTTAAAATCTCCTCTGCCTCTCTTAAACTAAGATTATCAGATGATAATTCCTCACCAGTTTCCTCCTCTCTTTTCTCTTTTGTTGCAACCTGACTCGTATCAACGAACTCAATCGGAGTAAGCGTTTTAAAATATAAATCAAGAGCAATTTTATTAACCGATAAAATATCTTCAATCGCATCCAATATCATTTCCTGATAAGGATTTATTACTACATTCTCAAAAAGATTGTGAGCTGCTTCAATTTCATCTTTATTATTACCCAATGAAGATCCAGTATCTCTGACACCAATCAAGAGCGGACTCGTAATCCTATTAGCTAATAATAATTTCCTAGAGCACTCCTCAGCAATATAGGAATATACATCTGCTGCATCACTAACAGATATATCCTCGATCGTTGTTTTATTCTCAGGTGAATCCGAAAATGATATGATTACTTTTTCCCCATTGACTCCAGTGAGCTTATTCATCACCTCATTTTTTATCATCAATTTTTTCTCCTCAGTAGGTACGCCATTTGAAAATGACACCAGCTTAGTCCCTGAAAACGAATGACTCACCTCATTTACTAAATACTCCGAGATGTCGCATTCAAGTTTTGAATAATTCAATGCCGAGCTCCAATCAGGCGGACTATAATAGTGCATTCCAGGAATGAATCTTCTTATGATATATATTTCATTTGGGGAATTTGATCCAAACACAGGTATCCTTGTTAATTCATCCTCATGCTCATAATCTTTCCATTTTGGATGATAGTAATAAGCATTAATTTTACCAGTTTTTTTATCGCTTTTTTCAGCTCTTAAAGTTTCCCGATTAAAATGAGTTACAGAAACAATTTTTTTGTTTTTGTATGTAACTTGAAAAGCAGCCTCTCCCAATAATTTTAGATCTAAACAAACTTTTTTTATACAAGATTTTTTAAATAAATTTTTAAAAGCTAAAAAATCATCCGCTCTATTTTCTACATTGTGAGCCGATATTCCCTTTCCATAAATTTGATTTGCAATTCCAGTAATTATTGAGCTTGTTGTTGCACTATTCAAATAAGCATCAATTAATTCCTGATAATAATTATTGTCCTCACCAAAAGATATAAAATCCTGTTGCGGATCTTCCACAATCTCAGGCGTTTGATACGCTGCTAAATTTACAATTTCAAACTCACTATTCATATATCAGATAATCATTTGCCCCCGTTGTGTTCGTGGTATAAATACTAGTATTAATTGAATA
>VTLG01014031.1_pt1 | contig 30733 bp, 46 predicted proteins | sample 4694571 | NCBI WGS metagenome assembly VTLG01 (sample SAMN12604809, study PRJNA352737) | marine metagenome | biome: ENVO:00000447; feature: ENVO:00000209|ENVO:00000569|ENVO:01000036; material: ENVO:00002151; isolation source: viral sequences binned using virsorter ...
ACAAGAAACGCAAGGACTAATATATCACGCTTGTAAAAAGGCTGGTAATATAAGCAGAAGTACATACTATCGTTATATGCGAGAAGATGAAGAATTTGCTAAAGCAGTAGAGGATATTAAGGAAGCACAGATAGATTATGTAGAAGGACAGTTAATAAAGAATATATCTAGCGGTAAAGAAACTAGTATTATATTCTATCTAAAGTCAAAGGCTAAGGATAGAGGATATGCAGAAAAGCTAGATATTACTAGTGGTGGTAAACCGCTAACCGAACTTAAAATTGAAGTTATTGATACAGGCAAAGATTAAAACAACAAATGTATTTCATAAGGCGTATAGGTCTAGCACACGAATAACTTGTCTTCAGGGGGGGACTCGTTCTTCAAAGACCTATTCGCTTTGTCAATTGTTTATTGTTAAATGCTTAGAAGAAACAGGTAAGATATTTACTATATGTCGTAAGTCATTGCCTTCACTTAAAGGAACTGCTTATCGTGACGTTTTGACTATTCTAAAAGAGCTAGATTTATATTCAGAAGCTAATCATAATAAATCAGAATTATCCTACACTTTAAATGGTAATCTTCTGGAATTCATTTCTATCGATCAGCCGCAGAAAATCCGTGGTAGAAAAAGAAACTATTTATGGCTTAATGAAGCAAATGAATTTGATTTTGAATCGTGGACACAGCTCACTTTAAGAACTACAGAGAAAATCTATTTAGATTACAATCCTTCAGACCCTTATAGTTGGATATATGAAAAGGTAATAACTAGAGATGATTGCACCTTTTTAAAATCTACATATAGAGCAAATCCATTCTTAGATAAAGATACAATAGCAGAGATTGAAAGATTAAAAGACATAGACCCTGATTATTGGCGTGTATATGGATTAGGTGAAATAGGTTCTATTCAAACAATGATATTTAGGAACTTTAATTTAGTAGATGACGTGCAAGGAAAACTTTTAGGTTTTGGCTTAGACTTTGGCTTTACTAATAGTCCAACAGCATTAGTAGAAGTAAGACAGTTAGAAGATAGCTTATATATTAGAGAACTATTATATGAGAAGCGTTTAACTAATACAGACTTAGCTAACAAACTTCGTGAATTTGGTATTGATAGAACAACAGAGATAGTTGCTGATTCAGCAGAACCTAAATCAATAGAGGAGATATATAGACAAGGATTTAATATAAAACCTGCAAAGAAGGGAGCAGGAATACATTTAGGAATAGATATTATGCGTAGATATAAACTGAATGTAACTAAGGATAGTTTAAATGCTATTAAGGAATTTAGGACTTATAAATGGGCAACAGATAAAAATGGAGATGTACTTAATACACCAGTAAAGATTAACGACCATTTAATTGATGCTGTACGTTATCTATGCTTAAACAAATTGGCTATAAATCATTCAGGTAAATACTATATATTATGAAATTATACAACGGAGATTGTTTAGAGATAATGAAATCAATAAAAGATAAAAGTATTGATGCAATTATAACAGACCCCCCATACGGGACAACAGCGTGTAAATGGGATAGTGTAATTGACTTTGACTTGATGTGGGAACAACTTAATAGAATAATAAAACCAAATGGTGCTATTGTTTTATTTGGTAGTGAGCCATTTAGTAGTTATTTAAGAATGTCAAATATAAAAAACTATAAATATGATATTATATGGAACAAAAACCAAAGTGGAAACCCTTTATTGTCAAAAAAGCAAATAATGAAGTCACACGAGGTAATATCTTTGTTTTATAAAAAACAATGCACATACAATCCCCAAATGGATAAGAGGGGAAAACCTAGACATAAAGGAACTAAACAAAAACTTAAAGAGGGTAGTTTTTTGGGTGCAGGGGAGATAGACACCAGAAGTTTTAATAATTTATATTACCCTAAAAGTATTTTAAAAATATCAAATGCAAAAAAAAAGGGTAAAAAACACCCAACAGAAAAACCCATTGAATTAATGGAGTATCTTATTAAAACATACACAAATGAATTAGAAACTGTTTTAGATTTTACTATGGGTTCTGGAACTACAGGGGTTGCTTGTTGTAATTTGAATAGAGATTTTATAGGAATTGAGCTAGACAAAGATTATTTTAAAATAGCACAAGAGAGAATAAAAAACGAATTATAAACTTTTATATTTATTAGTAATGAAAGAGGTTAAATTAAGAATACCTACGGAATGGTCAGACATAACAGTTGAAGTATATCAGAAATATGTTAAACTACAGGAAAGCAAAACAGAAGGAGAAAAGCTAGTTGTTAAGAGTTTGGCGCTATTATGTAACACGACAGAACAAGTCGTTATGCAAATGGAATATAGAGACCTATTAGAGATAATGGATGTTTTAAAAAAGATGCTTGATGCAGAACCAGGCGATATTCCTTTTAGTAAGGTGTTTAAATTTAAAGATGAAGAATATGGATTCGTGCCTAATCTTAGTAAACTAAGTACAGGTGAATATATAGATTTGGAAGCATATTGTAAAGATGACCCAATGCAAAACCTTCATATTATTATGTCTGTTCTATTTAGAAAGGTAGTTAATAAAAGGAATGAAAGATATTCAATCGAACCATACGACCCTGATCAGTTTAAAGAAGAATTGTTCAAGGATTGCCCAATGAATGTGGCGCTAGGTGCGCTAGGTTTTTTTTTGACTTTAGGGTTGAACTTGGAGAACGCTTCGCATCGCTTTTTAACGGAACAGGCGAAGAAGCAGAAGGCGTAAGCATGAATTCTAAATGGGGCTGGTATAATACCTTATTTGCTCTTTCAAACAATATCTTAGATATTGACAAAATAACAAAACTGCCTATTATGGAAGTGTTAACATACTTAGCATATAGACAGGATTACGGTAATAAACAAAGAAACAATTATGATAACTTTTAGACAAGTAATAGGATTTTTAGAAACGATAGCTGATAAGCATTATGAGATAAATAGCTTTCATAGTGGTGGGTTAGATGAAGTAGATATTAAGAAGCTAGGAGCAGAAGATTATGCTATATTATATGCAGACCCAGGAGAAGCTACTATTGATACTGGCGTTATGACCTATTCGTTTAAAATCTATGTAATGGATATGGTTAATGACCAAATTGAAGGTGATGAACCTAACAATCAACGATTAAATAGAGTAGATACATTTTCTGAAACTCTACAAATACTACACGATGTAATTAACGAATTTAAACAATCTATTAATTCTAAGTCTTGGGTTGATAATGAAGTAGTATTAGAAACACCAATAATATGTGAAGCTGTTGTAGGTGAATTTGCGAATGAGTTAATCGGATGGTCTGCTGATATATCAGTTGATGTAAACAACCCTAACAATCTTTGTATTGCACCAATAACTGCTAACTCATAATATATGGCGAAAGATATGAAACTAGATAATACTAAGAAGGTTTTAAAGCTGTTTGCTACTGCAGTTATTAAAAGTGCTCAAAGTAATCTAATAAGTAGTAAAGTTAGAAAGAGTGCTTTGATAAGGAATATGGAGTATGAGATTTTACACAGGAAAACAGGTAGGCTAATAGACTTGGTAGAATTTACTTTTGGTGATTCAGAGGACTATTGGAAGTTTGTTGATGAAGGAGTAAGAGGAAAAGGAGGATATAAAGGAAAAGGAGGAAGGGGTAGAGCAAGGGGAGCAGGTAGTCCGTTTAAGTTTAAAAAGAATAATGTAGCAAAGGGTGTAATAGAGAAATGGATTAGAAGAAAGAAAATAAGACTTAGAAATTATCAAAAGAGTATGCAAAAAAGATTAGCAGGTACATTTTTAGCGAAAACAGCAAAGAACATAAAAAATGCTGCTTTTACTATTGGTAGAGCAATAGCATTAAGGGGATTAACAAGAACTCAATTTTTTACTAAAGCATACAACAAACACTACAAAGTATATATAAATAAAATAACACAAGCGTATGCTGAGGATGTAGCAAAAGACTTAGCAGACAAAATGAAAAAACATAAAGATTAAAAAACATAAATAATGGCATTATCATTTGAACAAGAACCAATATCAGATTCAACAACATCACCTGTTATAACTAACTGGACACCTATTGTTCCTTATGTGTTATATAGAAGTGTTAGTATAGCATCTCTTTTCTATTACAAGCTAGTATTAGAAATTAGAATAAACGATGCTTCAGGAACACTTCTAGGTAAAATAAAACAACGTAGGAACGGATTTAGCGATGATATAGCTGCTGATAAAGCTAGAGCAATCTTTGATTTAAAAGACATTGTTAATAGTCAATTGGAAGATACTAACGCTGATCAAAATGCAACAACTAAAACAATACACAAAGTAGGTACTAATTCTGCAACTACACCATTTAGTCAAAACAATAATCAATTCTTAACTATATATGTTAAGGGTTACGAGAATTATTCTTCGGCTGCTAATATATCACCTTCTGATGATTTAGATGATGCTATAAATGATACTAAATTCTATATAGCTGCTTCCTTAGATTTAAACATAGCTAGGGGAACTACTGATTTTCAAGCCACTGCTTTTAGCACTTATTCTTTAACTGGTTCTGCTGCTTTATTTTTAAGCGACGTGCAAGACAGTGTTGCTGATTATAATATAGGTAGTGTAAAAAGAAACTATATTCAATCTACAGACTATCATACTATAGGTATGTTAAACGGTGTCAGTGATTTAGCTAGTGATGCTTATTTTATAGGAATACAATATTACGATTCTTCTAATAATGTTATTAATTCACCTGGCGGTACAGCTATTGAATATATAGCTAACACCAATGCTAATGGTGGTGCAAATCCTGATACTGAAGTTAATACCAATCCTGAAAGATTAATATACTTTGGATGTGGTCCTGCTAACTTAGAATCACAATCTAGGAACACAGAAGCTAGACCATCTGAATTTGATAATTGGGCGTACTATACTATACGAGCATACGATTCTAATGCAACTACAACTAAATCTGCTCTTTATTATTTTATAAATCAAGATGGCTCTTGTAAAGGATTTAAAGTACGTAGATTAGCTTGGCGTAATAGCTTAGGGTGCTTTGATTATTTTAACTTTAAAAAGAAATCTACTCAAACAATAAATGTAACTAGAAATAACTACAATACACTTTTAGGTAATTTCAGTAGTGATATGTATAGTTATAATAATTTTAGTAGAGGTAAAAATACTAGAAACACAACCGCTATTGTTAGGGAAGTAATAAACACAGATTGGATTACAGAACAAGATGCTGTATTACTAGAAGGTCTTATAATGTCAACAAACATACAAATTGTAGAAAACTCAGATACAACATATACTGTTCCTGTTTTAGTTACTGACACTAGTTTTATTAAAAAGACTGTAGCTAATGATAAAATGATTAAATACACTATTAATATAGAATATGCAAACCCTATAAACACTAATTCATAATGGCTCAAACTAGATTAGTTGCATACAGAAAAGCTACAAGTGCTGCTACAGCAGATACAACTTATGAGCTGGATTTACAAGAAAATCCTAGCATAGCTCTTAACTTTCAATTCTCAGATATTAAAGAACCTGAAACTAGAAAGGGTAGTTATTCTCAAACTTTTAAATTACCTTTTACCGACAACAACAATGAGTTTTTTCAAAATTGGTTTAATGTTAATTTAGAAACATTAGTATTTAGTACACGATCTAAATTTGATGCTGTTTTATATGTGGGAACAATACCGCAATTTGAAGGCTTTATACAATTAAAATCAGTATATCAAAAAGCCCAATTGTTCGAAATAGTGTTAACTTCTAATACTGCTAATTTGTTCAGCACTATAGGAAATCAAAAACTACAAGATGTCTTTAGAAATGCAGACGGTAGTTATGATACACAACTTAATCACGTATATAGTTTTACTAGCACTACGAATAATACTTTATATAATTCTTGGAAGGGAGATAGTAGTGCCTTTGTAAATACAGCAGGTGCATCATTAAGAGATACCTCTGTTAATGTTCAAAAGGTAGTATATCCTCTTTCTGTAACGCAACCTAATTTCTATTTTAACCCTAATGAAACAGATGCAGACGGTAATAATGTTAAAAGATTTTTGCGTTTAGATGCAGCAGGAATTACTGCTATTGATGACTTTGAAGTATCATCTGCTCTTAGTGTACCTTGGTCACAATTCAGACCTGCTGTTCAATTAAAAACATTAATTAAATTAATTATAGCTAAAGCGGGATTTAGTTATAGTTCTGATTTTATAGATGGTGCTTATTTCGGTAAGCTATTTATGACTACAGGAAATCATTTAGAATTATCAGCAACACCAACAACTAATAGTAATGCTAATCCTAGTGGACTTATGGATGTTGGTAATAGTGGTGCTTGGGGTGTAGCAACAACTACATCAACATCTTTGCAATATAGCGAACATATAGTGCCCGCTAATACTTCAACACCTGTTACTAACTTCACTGCTCCTATGGATGCTGATAATCTATGGAATGAAACTTATAGCTATTTTACACGTGAAGATATTAATATGACACAAATAAGTGTTAAGCACATTATAGGTGCAGTTAATATAGCTGCTTATGCAGGTACTGAAGTTCAATTTGAAGTTATTCTAAGACCATTTGACACATCGACTAATACACCTATTTTAGATTTTAATTATGGTAGTTCTATATCGGTTGCTGCACCTACTGGAGGTGCTTTAGCTCTTCCTAGCTTTAGGGAGTTTGATTTATCTAATATGCCTACAGGTGCATCTGCACAAATAGTCGTTATTGCATCTAACTATAAAAGTAGTGGTGGAACGATGACATTAACCGTAGGAGCTGCTACTACTCTTGGAGCTGGTTTATTCAATATGCCCTACGGATTACATAGCAATATAAGAATGGATTGGGTTGGATATAGCACAGATATATATGGTGCTACAGTGGATATACCTTCTTGTATAGACCCTAGTATAACACAAAGAGATTTTCTTAAAGACATAATAGAACGCTTTAATCTAGTAGTGGCAACAGACCCTGAAGATGCAGCAAACTTAATTATCGAACCATACAACGATTATTTAGATGATGGCGAAACTAAGTACTGGACAGATAAGATAGATACCTCTAAAGAAATAATTGTAAAAGATACTACAACTCTACAAAAAAAGACAATACATTTAACAGACCAAGAAGATGTTGATTTATATAATAAAGAATTTAAAGAACGCTATCCTGATATTAATGTTTACGGTCATCTAAAGATAGATGAAATACATAACGATTTTGCTAGTGGAGAATTTAAGAATAATTCTATATTTTCTCCATTTATAAATAGTCAAGTGTTTGCAAATGAAAACCAACAGCTAGGAACGTATCTTCCTAATTTATCTCCACATTATGAATTTAGCTATGAGGAGAAAGACGGTCAATATGTAAATAAAATAAAGAAAACAAAACCTAAACTATTTTATTATAATGGTGTTGGTACTACGGTGCTTGATACCGCAGGATCATCTACTTCTTATAATCTACACAGAGTATATGATAATTCAGGTACAGATACAGTAACTGCATATAATTTTACTTTATATCCTGTATGTAGTCCTTTTGACATTACACCATCCAGTAACTTATATACACTAACTGCGGCTAACAAGAGTTTATATTGGAACTCATCACCTCCATTAGTGGGTTCATTGTCAATATTTAATTATACTAATAGCGTAGGTAGTTGGTTTAATAATGCTTTATACGGATTGTACTGGAAGCAATACTTAGATAATATATATAGTACAGAAGCTAGAATAATGGAATGTCATCTAAACTTAGATGAAATAGATATATTTAATTTTAAATTTAATGATGAGATATTTATTAAAGATACCTATTGGCGTGTTCTTAATATATCCAATTATCAAGTAGGTGGTGATGCTTCAACTAAAGTAACGCTATTAAAGGTAGTAGATGAAATAACACAATGCGAAGGATGCGATTATGTGTTAGGTGAAATAGATGGTTCTAATACTCTTGGTAATACATTCTTTTTATGGTGTCCTGATACTAATCCTGGTTGTACTCCTGATTTAAGTCCTTCAGATTATTTAGGTTTATATACAAGTCCTGAATGCTGTAATTGTGCAGGCGGTATTCCTTTCTATTGGGCTACTGCACAAGCTAGTAATGGCTTATATCCTTGTTTAGCTAATTCAGGTAGTTTACCTATCCGTATTCAAAGTATATTTTCTAGCACTAATATCTTATCAGGTGCAGATTTAAAAACTCTTATATACGAAAAAATAGGTGCTTTAAATAGACCGTTTGTTAGAGGAGTAGATAATACTAAATACAGTAAACCAATGTTGCCTTTATATGGTGACGATATGGTTATTAAATACACAACTAAAAAAAGAAATATACCGCAACTGAAAGGAGAGTCACACAAGATAGTATTATCAGGTAACACATCAGGTAATACTAGGGGCTATGCTTATCCTGAATCAGATGCTTATAATACACCTTTAAAAATACCACAAAATACTAATATGATTATTAGGGTTAAAGGAGTAGCTACAGTTGTAGGTGGAACAAGTGCAACTTATGTAAAAGGATATACAGAAGGCTTTGCTTATTATACCGTATTTAAAGATATGAATGGAACGGTAACACAACTAGGTACAACAGGCGGTACTTCTGAATTTTCATTAAAAGAAACAGGTAGTGCTACTTGTACATTATATATAACAATAGCTAATGGTGTATTGAGATTTGGATTAGATGATAGTCAAACAGATACTAAACGAATATGGCAATTATCAGCAGAAATAGATGTTAATAGGATAGATAATATGAATATTGGATTTGGTGATAATTGGGCTTTATATCAAAATTCACAAATAATAGAATTACAAAACGGAGATTATTTAATATGGAATTAAAAAAATATATAGAAGCAACATCAAGATTAATACCTCCATTAGTTGATCATATTCAATTAGTGGAATATAAAGATAAAGAATTAGATTTTGTTTATGGTATAGAAGAATATCACACAAGTTTTAGAAGAATGTTTAAAGAAATAATAAGAATAATATGGCGGTAGAAAAAACAATAAAGTTAAGAGTAGATACGGGTAATTCTGCAAAGAAAGTAAAAGAAGTAGATGACGGTATAAAAGACACAGGTAAATCTGCCAAGGGTGCAAAAGGTGGATTAATGGGAATGGTAGGTGGTGTTAAAATGCTAGGAGCTGCTTTTAAAGCTGCTGGTATTGGAATTATAGTTGCTTTATTAGTGAAGCTACAAGATTTATTTAGTGGCAATATTAATACTGCTAGAAGATTTGAAAGGCAACAAGCTAGAATGGCTGCAATGTTTGATGTTATAAGAGATAGAATAGAACCTTTCTTTATAGCTATTATGGATGCGTTTGAAAATCCTAAAGAAGCTATTAAAGAATTATGGGAATCTATTAAGCAAAACATATCAAACAGAATACAAGGTCTTATTGACGGATTCAAAGGATTAGGTAAAATTATCAAGGGTGTGTTTACTTTCGATATGGAACTAATGAAAGAGGGTACTGAAGATGCAGCATTAGGATTCGCAACACTAAATGACGGAATAACCACACAGGAACGTATAATGAGAGCAAGAGAAAAGCAGGGAGAAAGTCTGCTTGAAGAAATGAGGAGAGAAGCTGCGGCTGCTGATCAGCTGACTTTGGGATTGCAGAAGGTTAGGGATATGGAACGTGATATGTTAGGGATTAGAGCAGAAGCAAATAGGAAAATTGCTGAATCTAGGTTATTAGCAGAGGACGACACTAAGAGTAATGAAGAAAGACTAGAAGCGTTAAAGGCAGCAATAGCAGAAGAAGAAAAAGTTGCGGCGATTGAGTTAGATATACAACAGAAAAAAATAGATGGACTACAAGGTTTAATAGACTTAGGGAAATCTAGTGAAGAAGATATACAGAAACTAGCAGAAGAAAGAGCTAGACTTATAGAACTACAAACTGCATCTCTGTTAAGACAAAAAAGAGTAGTAGCAGAAGTAGGAGTATTTACAAGTAAAGTAAATACAGAAAATGCTAAAGCAGAAAAAGAAAGATTGGATAGGGCAGAAGCATTAATACAAGCACAAGAAAGGGGTTTAGAGGTAACTGAAGAAATGACTAGCAAGCAAATTAATGCAATGATTAAGGCTTTTGATAAAGAACAACAACTTGAAGCTAAGGCATTAGATACGCTAGAATCTGCACTTATGAGCAAGGAAGAATTAGAATTAAAAGCGGCAGAAACAAAGTTTCAAAAGCTAATTGATTTAGCTAAAAAATACGGTCAAGACACAACTGCATTAGAAGAAAGACTAAGACAGCAACAGCAAGCAATAAATGACAAATTTGATGCCGCAGAATTAAAGCGAGATAAAGCGTTACAAGATAATAAGTTTAATGTTATGAGAGGTGCTCTTGGTTCTATATCTAATCTTGTTGGAATGGACACTAAGAAGGGCAAGAAACTAGCTAAAGCAATGGCTATTATAGATATGTACAAAGGTGCTAATAAAGCACTTGGACAGGGTGGTGTATTAGGATTTGCAGGAGCAGCAGGTGTTATAGCAACAGGTCTAGCAAACATAAATAAAATAACTCAAACTAGGCTTCCTGGAGAAGAAGAAGATGATGACGATTCTACTGTTACAGGCGGTGCAATGGGGGGAATTGGTGCAGGTTTTTTGCCTGATATGAATGTCTTAAATCCGCCAACAGGAGATTTAGATATGCAACCTGTACAAGCATTTGTAGTAGAAACGGATATATCTAATGCACAGGCACTACAAGAAGAACTAGAAATACAAGCTACTTTATAAACGAAAATACAAACTTTATATTTATAAGTGTTATGGGAAAAAAAAGAAAACTAATAGAATTAATCATAGATGAAACTGCAGACCACTTTGGTGTTGACGCAATAAGCGTTGTTAAGTTTCCAGCAATAGAAGAAAACTTTGTATTCTTTAATAATGACTTTTTAAGTCTTGCAAAAATAGATGAAGAAAAGAAACAATTAATCGGTGCTATTCTAATACCTGAAAAACGAATACCTAGATTAGATAAAGATACTAACGAAGAATACGACGTTTACTTTACTACTGAAACTATTAAACAAGCACAGAAGCTATTTATGCTTAATCTAAATAATAATAATCATACATTAGAACACAAAGAGCCAATACAAGGATTAACGGTTGTTGAATCTTGGATTAAGGAAGATAAGAAATATGACAAATCTAATATGTATGGTTTTAAGAATTTACCTGTTGGAACTTGGTTTGTGCAAGTAAGTGCAGAAAATAATCCTGAAATTTGGGAAGCAATAAAGAATAAAGAAGTAAGAGGATTTAGTATAGAAGGATATTTCACAGATAAACTAATTGAAGCATCAAGACAAAAAGATATACTAGACGAAGTTTGTTTAGATTGTCCTGATGAAGTAATGATGGGTAAAATCAAAGATGTCATTTTACAGAATGAATTAAACCCTGTTGGTTCTTTAGACGGTGAACCGTTATTTAGAACTAAAGAAGAAGCGGAACTATATGCTGAAATGTTTAAGGGTTGTCAGGGTTCGCATCCACATAAAGTAGATGGTGTAACATTATATATGCCTTGTGAAGATCATTCATCAGCTACAATGAAAGAGGAGTTATATACTAAGGGTGGTAAAAAGAAATACAAGCGTAAATATAAAATGCTAGAATATGTGGCATTCGCTAAACGTATGGCATTAGCTAAATATCCTTGGAATAAATGTATTCGTGATATGATGAAAGAATATGGCTCGAAAGAAACTGCGGAAAAAGTATGTGCCGCTATCAAGAATAGAACAGTAAGTTACTAAAAGAAATAAACAATTTTAACACCTTTATATTTATTAATGTTATGGGAACAATAGAAAAAATCTTAAATATTTTAAAAATGAAAAATGAACCAAAATCTTATAGCGTAAAATTCTACGCTGAAATGAAATTAGATGACGGTCGTACACTAGCTACAGAAGATGAGCAGTTTATGATTGGGTCTAAAGTATTTGCTATTGGTGATGATGGAGAAGCAGAACCATTAGTTGCAGGTACTTATACCATGGAAAACGGAAACAAAATGACTATCGGAGATTCATCTGAAATCTTAGATTTAGGCGAAGAAAAAGAAGCTGAGGACGTAGAAGAACCTAAAGAAGAAGAAATGGCTGAAGAAGCTGATGTTGCTGATTGGGAAGGTATGGAAAAAAGAATTAAAAATTTAGAAGATGCTGTAGCTGATTTAAAAGCTGATAAAGTAGAAGCATCTGCTGAAGAATTATCTGAAGAAGATAGCAAGGAAGAAGATTCTAAAACAGAAATGTCAAATGAGGTTATGGGTGAACTTATGACACAAATAGAAGAATTAAAAGGAAAGATAGTTGAGTTAAGCGGAGAACCTGCAACGGAAAGTATTAATTACAATCCTGAAGGAACTCACTTTAATTCAACTGTTGACTTAGCGAAACTGTCACCAATGGAGAGGACAGCATATTACATTAACAATAAATAAACTTAAAACAATGTCAAATAAAATTCAATTATCAAAATACCGTGAGTTTGATATCACTGTTAATAGTGATACATACGCTGGTGTTCACGCATTACCATATGTTACTGCTGCTCTTAGAAGTCCTGACACAGTAGCTAAAGGATATGTTAGAATACTAGACGGTTTAACAAAAAGTGCGGTTATTAACAACATTGCTTCTAGCAATCCTGTTGTAGCTGCTGCGTGTGCATTTTCTAGCGGAAATGATACATCAACAAGTGAGCAAATATTAACACTAACTGATCTTAAAGTAAATGAAGAAATTTGTAGAGGTACAATTTTCCCTACTTGGATGGGACAAGGAATGGATAGAAATGGTAATTTACCACAATCTTTCTCTGACTTCTTATTACAAGTAATTGCAGGAAAAGCTGCTGCTCAATTAGAAATCGGTATATGGCAAGGGTCTTCTCCATTTGGAGTTGGTTTCTTATCTGACGATGGAACACAAGACCAAGCAGGTGCAGACGCTTCTGCGTGTAAAGACTTTAGCGAAGTAGATTTCGCTGATGCTTTAGCTGCTTCTGATATCTTAACTGATATGGCTGCTGTATATGATAAAGCTGCTTCTGATATCTCTGGTATCTTAACTAAGCCTGGTGTTGGTTTCTATATGAACAATAAAACATACGGATTCTACATTCAAGCATTAGCTGCTGCTGGTTCTAATCAAGGGCAGATTTCAGGATTAGGTTTTGATTCAAAAGCTGATACAGCAACTTACTTTGGATATCCAATATACAGATGTCCTGGAATGTTCAACGATACAATTGTTTTCACTTATCCTGAGAACTTAGTATTTGGAACTAACCTTGCAACGGACTGGACTGAGGCCCGCCTCGTGCCCGTATATGAATTCGATGGGAGCGATAATGTAAGAGTTGTAATGAACTTTGCTGTAGGAGTACAAACTGCTGTAGCAAGTGATGGTGTATATGGTTCAACTGTTTGGACTTAATAGATACTTTAAATGGGGAGTTGTAATATACTCCCCTTTTATTAACTTAATAAAATAAAATAAAATGGCTTGTAATTTAACAAGAGGGCGATTAGTAGATTGTAAGGATCAGATAGGTGGTTTGAAAGCTATCTATATTTGTAAAGGATTCAACAACAATATCTCTGCTGTTGCAACTATAAACACTACTGAAATGACTACTGCTGGTTTTGCTACTTGGAGTGGACAATCAGGTGGTGCAACTACAGTATTTAAGTATGACTTAGTGCCTAACTTATCTAGTATGACAGTTAACATAAATTCTGACAATGCTAATGGTACTACATTCTTTACACAAACACTAGCTGTAACATTACAGAAGATAGACCACGATATGACTAATGAATTAAGACTTATGGCTTATTCAAGAGCTCAAATCTTTGTACAGGATGAAAACGATAACGTGTTTTTATTAGGTATTGATAATGGTTGCTATGTAACAGGTGGAACTGTAGTAACTGGTGCTGCTAAAGGAGATATGACAGGATATACAATAGAATATGGTGCAGAAGAAAGAAATGCTTTAATTCAGTTACCTGCAAGTGCAGGTGCTGCTACAGCTAAATATCCGTTTGACGGTTTAACTGATGAATCAGCATTGACTATTACAGTAGGTACTTAATCGCTACTCAATATATGAAAAAGAAAGGGGTTTAATTACCCCTTTTTTTGTACACTAAAAAACAATTACTTAACTTTTATATTTATAATAAAGATATTATGGCTTGGAAACTAAAAAAAGAATGGGAAGGTAAAAGCATTGACAGTTTAAACATACCTTTAGATAATCTAACACAAAAGCAAATAGCAGGACTTAACGAAAGCGTTAGAGATGCTTTATTTGTAAAAGAAGAACCTAAAAAGAAAAAGAAATATGATTCAGTTAAGTAGATCAAATTCTACGACTACAAACAACTTTTATTTAAACCTATTTGATAAAATGACGAATATTGACTATTCGCCTTTGATTAGTTTAACCAATCAGCTAACAGGCAAATCAAAAGTCTTTAGACCTTTATCAGTTGACACAACAAATAAAGATAGATATATTAAGCTGTCTTTTCAAATTTTAACTTCTTCGGGTTCTGAAGATTTAACAGGTGGCAAGGCTTTTTTAGGTAGTAAAGACTATCCTTTAGGATTTTATGATGTAGTAATATATCAAAATAACAATAACACAAATTTAGACCCTGATAATGCAGTTAAAAGAATATTTACAGGATTAGCTAATTTAAGTGCAACAGATGCGGTCAAACCTGTTACATATACAGAATATACAACTAACGATTCTGATACAGAAAGCGTTTATATAACAATATAATTATGAATTTAAACTTAGTAAAATTATCACATTATAATATACCTCATTTGGTTGAAAAATACAACCAAGATTGGGTTAGTTTTGGAGAAGATAACCTTTATCCTAATTATTTGCTAGAATTATTTTTAGGTAGTGCAATTAACGGTGCATTAGTTAAATCAATAGGCGCAATGATATACGGTGAAGGCTTAGCAGCAACAAATGCAGATGATAATACAGATACTAAAGAATCATACTTAAAATTAACGGAATTATTACACAATTCTGATGATAATGTGTTAAAAGACTTAGCTTTAGACTTAAAATTGTTCGGTGGTTGTTATGTTAACGTTATTTGGAGTAGAGATAGAAGCAAAATAGCTAAATTAACGCATATTCCTGCTCAATTTATTAGATCAGGTAAAATGATTGACGGTGAAGTAGATACTTATTACTATTCTGCTGATTGGTCAAGATATAAGAAGGGAGAATACAGACCTAGAGCTTATGCTGCCTTTAATACAGAAGATAGAACACAAGCTAGTCAAATCTTAATGATTAGAGAAAAAAATCCTGCTTTATTTTATGGATTTGCCCCTGATTATATTGCTGCTACAGATTGGATTCAAATGGAACTAGAAATAGCACAATTTCACTTATCTAATATAACATCAGGTATGACACCATCGATGCACGTATCATTTAACAATGGCGTACCTACACAAGAAGAAAGAAGAACTATAGAAAGACAATTAAATCAGAAATTTGCAGGTAGTGGGAATGCAGGTAAAATATTAATAACATTTAATGACGGTACAGACACAAAACCAACTATAGAACCTATTCAAATGAATGATGCGCAGAATGCGTGGGTAGAAATGCAGAAAGCAGCAGTTAATAATATACTAGCAGGTCATCGTTGTACAAGTCCAATCCTATTTGGAATACGAGCAGAGGGTGGTGGATTAGGTAACAATGCAGACGAACTTAGAGATGCGTACAGTCTATTTAACAACACAGTCGTTGTTCCTTTCCAAAACGTGCTTTTAAAAGGATTAGAGAAGATATTTGCTGTCAATGATATAAACCTTGATTTGTACTTTAAATCGCTTAAACCTGCTGATTTCATTGATTTGGATGTTGTTAAAACTCAATCAGAAGAAGAACAAGAAAAAGAAGGTGTTACAAAAGAAGATGTACAAGAAGAAAATTTAAAGCACGAATTTAAAGACTTAAAAGACATAGATACTAAGCCTACTAGCGGAATGGTTGAAGAAGCGGAAAAGGGACTAGAATGGCGTAGAGAACACAATAGAGGTGGAACACAGGTTGCTGTTGCTCGTGCCACAAACATTAAGAACGGTGATAATCTTTCATTTGACACTATTTCTCGTATGAATAGCTTCTTTGCTAGACACGAAGTAGATAAAAAAGCAGAGGGATTTAGTCCTGGAGAAGAAGGCTTTCCATCAGCAGGTAGAATAGCTTGGGCTTTATGGGGTGGTGATGCAGGACAGTCTTGGGCAAAAAAAAAAGTTAAAGAAATAGAAGGCGTTAGAGCTGACTTATCAGATGATGAATTTGACGAATTACTAAACACTTTAGAAGGTCAAAAGATTAATGAAGAAGAATGGGAGATTGTAGATGAGCAAGATTATGTAGATGATTACGAAGAATGGGCGGATAGCTTAATTGAATGTACTAATAAGCAAGAGTTTGCAGATGAAATAAAAAGCAGTGAAAACAAATCTAGCTATTTAGATAAGTCATTTTACAGAGTGCGTTTTAAATACATAAAAAAGAGTAGAAAGACAGGTGGAGAAAGTAGAAGATTTTGTAAAAATATGATGACGTTAGCTAGAGCAGGATTTGTATATAGAATAGAAGATATAGATAAAGCAAGTAGAGAAGGTGTCAACAGACAGTTAGGTCACAAGCGTAGACCATACGATCTTTTCAAGTTTAAAGGCGGTGTTTATTGTAGACACGCTTGGAAGGTGATTTTATATAGATTAAAGAAAGACACTGAATTGAAAGACGTAGAGGGATTAGATGATTTTGATAAAGTAGATACTATTCCTAAATCATACACACCAAAACCAAGAGGAATTAAAGATGCAGTAATAGCACCTGAGAATATGAAAAACAGAGGACATTATCCAGGAGTAAAATAAATTAAAATATGGCAATACAACATACATTATATATATCAGCAACTAGAATAAAAAAAGACACTGCTTTAGGCGGTTCTGTAGATGACAATATCATTATGCCCTACATACTACTGGCACAAGATATGTTTATTTTACCTGTTCTTGGAACTGACTTAGACGCTAAGCTAAAATCAGATATACAAGGAGGTTCATTAACAGGTGATTATAAAACACTTGTGGAAACATATATACAACCTTCATTAGTTCAATTTGCATTTGCAGAACTTGCGCCCTTCCTTAGATTAAGATTCGTTAATAACGCAATTGTTATTATGACCGCAGGAGAACAGGGAGATAGTGCTAGTTACGAAGATTTGCAGCCAATAATTTCAAGATCAAAAGATGCTGCTGAATTTTACAGAGAAAGATTAATTGATTATCTGCGTTATAACTCTAGCTCATTCCCTGAATACACTAGTAATGCAGGAGCTGATTTAGACCCCACAACAAATAACTATTTTGCAGGAATAAACTTAGATGTTAACGTACCTAGAAGCAATAGATTAAAGGGCTTTTTACAAGGTGCAGATATTACTATATATGGCTGTTAAAGAAAGAAGAACATATCCAAGTAGCTTGGAGAACTTTAAAAAGCTAAAGAATTATATTAAAAAATTAAAAAATGGCAGGACAAAGATTAACCGACAAAAGCGCATTAACTAATCACACAGGAACAGGTGATTTATATATGATAGTGGACGTTTCAGACACAACAGGTAGTAGTGCAGGAACATCAAAAAAGCTAGATAGTAAATTCGTTATTCAAACAGATAAGATTTCTCTATCAAATGCAGAATTACAAGCATCAAATTCAGCGGCTAAAACAATCGTATCTGCACCTGGTAGTGGATATATGATTTTACCACTTAGTGTTATGATGCAATTCGATTATGGTTCGAGCACTGAGTCTGGCAATGTCACTGGTATAATTGCTTATGCTTTAGATGTTAATTATTATTGGAAATCAAAACAAAGACTTATGCGTAGTATAACTTCAGATTTTGTTTATATGATTGACGTTGCAGGAACAACAAATCCAGTAGCAGGTGGAGTGCCTGATGATTTACCCTTGTTATTTTTTACTGATGCAGGGTTTTCTTCAACTGACTTAACCGCAAAAATATACGTCACCTATCAAATAGTAAAACTATCATAATGATTAAATATATATTTTTATTACTACCCTTATTTGCAATAGCACAAAATGACTTTTTTAAATATGCTACGTTTTATACTTCAATGAGTATAAATACAAGCATGGTAGAAGATCAAGATTATATAGCAGTAGATAAAGGTTATGAGGATGTAACGCAAATCAATCCTTATGACATAAATTTAACAATCGGTTTGCGCAAGGTGGCTAGATATGATTATGAGTACAAAATTAAGACATGGTATTACGGTACTGAAAAAGCTGTTGCAGACAATGTTACTATTGGTAATAGCGTTGGTTGGGAGTATTTATTTAATTATTCATTTATACGTAATCGTGGTGATAAATTTACTAATTCAGATTTTTGGTTACGATATTTGGGAGAACGATGTGTAACAAAAGCACAAATAAAAAATGACGAAAGACGTAATTTAGAATTTTATTCTTTTGACACTAGATTTAGATTACAGAAAGGAAACTTTGACTTTACACTAGGTGCAGTTGCTAGACAACATCCAGTATATCATATATTACCAATACAAGATTTTTGGATAAGTGGAGAAAACACCTTCAATGATTTAGCAGAAGATTTCGGATATTCAACACAATATGTGCAGGGTGATTGGCATTGGTTTAATAACGATGAATTAATAGCAACTTCAAATGATGAGTTTTACAAGCATTATTTCGGTGAAGCTATAGCTGACTATAACCAAGAGCAATTGGATGCGTTAGGGAGCGTTTATGAGCTTTCTGCAGTGGTTGGTGTTGCTTATTACAAGTACACTAATCAAGCATGGCTACATACTTGGGTTAATTTAATGCCTTTACATTACGGTTTAAGTGAATATAGTCACGAATATAATAATGCACCTTTAGATGTTGATGCAGGTATTGTAAGCGGTTGGAGAATAACTAAGCATTTAGGCGTGTTTGTAGAAGGTACATATTTAAACTATTGGGAGAAACCAATATATGAATGTAAGCTAGGGTTTAACTATTTAATTTTTTAAGAATGTATAGAATAATTACTTCATTATTATTTGTCGCATCATTTGGATTTGCACAAGATTATGATTTTCAAGAACTATGTATAGAATGTGCAGAATCAGAAGGATATTATTGCGGTGATGATCCGAGTAATTGGACGCAATATGCACCTAATGGATGTGTTATAAATCAATGGTTAAATGATGGATGGTTAGATTGTGTAGATGGGTCGGATGAGAACGGAGCAGTGCCGACCTCTCCATTAGATTGTGCGCCCCCAGTACCTGAATGTGATACTGTATTTATTGAAATACCTTTTATAGAATGGATATACGATACATTAGAAGTAGAAGTACCGTTTTATATATACGAAACAATTATACAATTAGACACAATAATAGAAACAGAATACATTACACAAATAGTAATAGATACTGTAGAGATAGAAACATTAGTACCTGAATATATATATATAACTGATACTGTAATGGTATATGAAGATATACTAGATACTTTATACATAGATGTGATTGAAGAAGTAGAAGTGATTGTATTTGATACAATAATAGAAACACAATATGTTGAGATTCTAGTTACTGATACTGTTATAGAATATGTAGAAATAATAAACACAGAATATATAGACTGCGATACTGGAATGCCTTGTAATTCAGCAATTCAAGAAGTAGTAGATAAATCAAAGAATACTGGTTTAATTTACAACCTTAAAGGACAAGCAATTAAAGTGCGTGAAGGTCTATATATTGAAAATGGTAAAATAAAATATAAATTATAATTATGGAAATATTTAAAAATGATAACATATGGAATGAAAAAGCAGTAATAGGATTTGTTGCTTTTATAATAATGTGTATAATAATGATAGCTGATTTACTTACAGGCTGGATAGGAAAAGACTTAGTAATAAATGAATTTGTATATGATTCATTTGTATGGGTTGTGTTAGGTTGTTTTGGAATTAGTGGAGTAGAAAAGTTTAGTAAAAGTAACTGTAACGATTGCCCTAAAAAATGAAAGAACTGTCCGAAGAATCTAAATTTGAAGTAAGTTTAAAAACACTAGGCGGAATAGCTGTTTTAATTTTTACTTTAGTTGGAATGTGGTTTAGTCTAAACGCTTCAATTGAAGAAGCTAAATTGCTTCCTGAGCCCCCTGCACCTGAAGTAACTAAGATGGAGTTTGATATGAAGGACAGAATGATACGTCAAACTATATTAACAACACAAGAGGATGTTTCAGAGATAAAAGAAGATATGAAGTATCTTAGGAATAAACTAGATCAAATGCAATGAACATAAGCACTTTTCTATATATACTAATGATGCTGTTATTCTTTTTTGTTGGAATAGCTAGTGGACAAGAATTTTTAACAGAGGCTAATTTTAACGATAAAACAGCTAAAGATATTGTAGCAGTAGAGTTTTGGGTTGATTGGAATAGCACTAATGAATTTAACGAATTAGAACAATTAAAAGACTGTCAAACATATAGAGTAGATATAGCACGTTTTCCTAGCTTACAAAACAAATATGAAGTAGTTTCAATTCCTGTTATTATTATATTTGAAAGTGGAAAAGAAAAACAAAGATTTTTACCTAATATAATGTTTGAATTAGATGCAACAAAAAAGGATATACAAAAGAGTATAGACGAGCTTATGATAGCTAAATTTAATTAATGAGATTAACTAAGAATTTTACATTATCAGAACTTACAAAATCTAACACAGCATTAAGATTAGGTATAGATAACACACCAACGAAAGAAGGTATAATAAAATTGCGACTGTATGCCACGGAAATTCTGCAACCCCTCCGTGATGTTCTTGGGGCTATAAGAATAACAAGTGGCTACAGATCGCCCCAGCTTTCAGAAGCTATTGGTTCATCATCTAATTCACAGCATTGTCGTTACGAAGCGTGTGATATGCAATATGTTAAACGTAACAAAATGGATAATCTTAAAATATATAATGCTCTTATAGATTTAGATTTAGATTACGACCAATGTATATTAGAATTTGGAAACCCTGCACCAACATTAGAAAAAGACACAGGCTATCCTTCTTGGGTTCACCTTAGTTGGAAAATAACCGACAACAGAAGGCAAACATTAGTGGCATATAAAGATGACAATAACAAAACTAAATACAGACCTTTAATTGAATATAAATCATTATGAGTATTATAGGAAAAATATTAGGTGGAGATGTATTAAAGAATGTTGGTAACATTGTTGATAATGTTGTAACGACTGACGCAGAGAAGAAGGAATTAAAGATTAAATTTAAAGAAGTTTTAGCTAAAGCAGAAAGCAACGCACAAGAACAAGTTACTAGGCGTTGGGAAGCGGATGCAAAAGCAGGATGGTTACCTGCTAACATACGACCCTTAACTTTAGCTTTTTTAATTATAGCAACTGTTCTACTTGTTTTTATAGACAGTGGAACAATAAATTTTAATGTAGCAGAACGGTGGATTAGCTTAATAGAAATTTGTAACATTACTTGTATTGGTGCTTATTTTGGAAGCAGAGGGTTAGAAAAAATTAAAAAGAAATAAAACAATTAAAAGAATATAGACTTAGACTAACAAAGTCAGAGCATGACTTAGTAAAAGAATTACGCCAATCCGAAGGCAGCTCATTAAATAACGTTCTTGTTATTGGTGATTTACACGAACCATTCTCATTAGATAAATACTTAGAATTTTGCATATCAAAATATGATGACTTTGATTGTAACGAAGTGGTCTTTATTGGTGATGTTATAGATAATCATTATGCTAGTTATCACGAAACTAACGCAGACGGAATGGGCGGTGCAGATGAATTAGAATATGCAATACAAAGAATAGCACGTTGGTATAAAGCATTTCCTAAAGCTACTGTAATCATAGGTAATCATGATCGTATGGTTATGCGTAAAGCACAAACAAGCTCAATACCTAGTAAGTGGATTAAGAGCTATAAGGAAGTCTTAGAAGTGCCTGGTTGGAACTTTGTAGAACGCTATGTAAAAGACGGTGTGCAATTCTGTCACGGTGAAGGTGGAACAGCAAGAACTAAATGCAGAGCAGATATGATGAACACAGTACAAGGTCATCTCCATACACAGGCCTATTGTGAAAGTTATGTTGGGCAGAATTTTAGAGTATTCGGTATGCAAGTTGGTTGCGGAATTAATCACGAAACCTATGCAATGGCTTATGCTAAGTATGGAAAGAAACCAGCTATAGGTGCTGGTGTCATTTTGAATAATGGAAAATTACCTATAAATTTGTTAATGGAGTTATAACGAAACTATAATATATGGCAAAGCATATTTACAGTGAAAATTTAAAACTAGGAGCATATTATACTTATGATAAAAACAATAATAAAGTATATGATATTAAAAGTATGCGAGTAGAGTTTAAAGAATTAATAAAGAAATTGAAAAAATAGATAGTACCTGTAAGCAGGTTTAAATTCGTCACCAATCTGCAGTGAGTTCAATGCAGGTGCTATTCTATTGCCTAATAATCCCATTCTTCGTATTCCTCAGCAGTCCTATAGTCAATAACAGGTAGGCTATATTCCTTAACGTAAGCGTACTTCATTTCACCGTTACTTTTAGTATAGCGTGTTTCTACTTTTATATTCTCAGAATATATATCTATACCTGCTTTACGTAAGTCCCTTATAACGCCCTGTAGGTCCATCACTCCACATTCTATCATTGCTTTACGAGTAGTTAAATTACCCATTGTTCTTAGGTAGTCATAAACAATCTGCTTATGCGTACCTGGTTTAAATTCATTCATAGTATTTAGTTAAATAAGTTTTTGTAAAAATCTTCTGTTTCTTTATCGTGAACGCCAATCACTTTAAAGGTGCTGTCATCTTTATATAATTCAGCTAGTAATATGTCTAGTTGTTTCTTAGTACCTTTAAATTGTATTGATCCGTAACAGTACTTAACATCTGATGCTTGAACGCCTGTCAATCCTGGTACATCCGCCATTATGTTAAAGTCACCTTTTCCTAAAATTTTATATTCTTGTATCATATCTCAATTGGTTTACAATGTTCTAAGCAATCAGAACATATATCGGTTAATACTACATTAGCAGAGCAGCAATTAGATACAATTTCTTTCTTCTCAAATATCCAAGTAAAATCTAATCTACCGTTTACTAATTTATAGTCAGGATTATTAGCTTCAAATAATACTGCTCTTTCCATTCCTTGTGGAGTAGTTGTGTCTATATATTTAATATTCATATTAGTTTATTTAAGATGTTAGTAATTGATTGTAATTTATCTTTTTGAATCTTTAAAGCGTCACTATACATATTAACCTCAGATACATTGCTGCAACCGTTTAGTCTTTCTGTATAATACTTAATACGTTCTTGTGTACTAATTCTTGATTCTATTAAAGAGAACTCTAATGTTACTCTTTCTCCGTTTTCTAAATTTAATGCTTTCATAGTTATATATATTTATTTAATTTGACACACATCAGATTCATAATTATCTGTATTCATTTGTTCTAATTCTTGATATCCTAATTCTTCATCATAATATCCGCTATTTAGTTGTTGTTCTACTTCTTGTAGGCTGTTGCCCTTTACTACTATATGTGTAGTATATGTTCTTGTTTGTGTTATTTCGAATGTTTTCATAGTTTAATTGTTTTGTTTACACAAATATATAAAATAAATTTAATAACCAATACATATAGCATAAAAAAAAGTTTATAAGTTATTAACATTTTAATTGTTAATAAGTATTAAATTAATTTGTTTGGATATTAAAAAACATTTATTATTATTGTGTTATAATTTAAAAATATATAATTATGAACGATGAATTAAAAGAAATAATAAGATATGCGATGTACAGGTGTGAGATAAACAAAAGAGAATTATCTGAATATATGTCAATGTCATATCCAACAATGTTATCTAAATTAAAGAAACCTGATAGTCTAAAGATTAGTGAAGCTAGAAGATTATGTGGAATACTTAATTTAGATTTAAACCATTTACTAACTATAAATAAATAATATGGAAACTAAAAAAGATATTTTAAATAGATTATTTGTAGAGAATAATTTAACAAGTGAAGATGTATTTTCACATCAGCATTACAAGATTATCACTAGAGGTGGAATTAATAAAATTGAAGCAAATATGAATATAAGTGTTTTTTTTGAAGTTATTAAATGTGAGCCTCATTTTGCAGTAATTAAAGCTGTAGCAACAATGGGTGATAAAGAAATAGAAACATTTGGTAGTGCTTTGAAAGGTAATACATTTAAAGATGGAAACACTAATAGTTGGTATGTAATGGAGATGGCTGAGAAAAGAGCAATGTCCAGAGCAGTCCTTAAATTAGCAGGGTTTTATGAGCTTGGTGTATTCGGAGAAGATGAAAGCGAAAGTTTTAAAAGGAATAATAATTAATAAATAAAAATGATATGTATAAAATAAGAGGAAAAATAATAGATATAAAAAATGAAACTATAACCAGTAAAGCAGGTGATCAGTTTGAAAAAATGTATATAACGATAGAAGAAACCAATTCAGGATTTGACCATATGCAACAATTTGAAATCTTTGGAAAAGAAACAATTGAAAACATAGAAGGTTCTAAAAAATTAGCACACGGACAATTTATTAACATTGATTTCTACATTAAGAGTAGAGAGTTTAAAGGTAAATTTTACAATGCTTTAATGGTTAAGGGCATTCACATTGAAGATAGCGTGCAGCGAATAAGTGAAGAATCATCACCATTTTAATTAATCTTGGTAGTGCCTATGTTAATATTTTGTTTTGTTAAATAGTTATTAATTTTGTAATATAGGCACTATCTTTTTAAATATATCAATATGAAAAAAACTTATCTACAACATCAATCTAATAGCTTTACAGATATTAAAATAATTAAAATGCGTTCTAAATTAGGAATGGAAGCATATGGCATCTTTTGGGCTTTATTAGAATTGTTGTTTAATGAAGAAAATAAATTATGTATAGAAGATTATTCAGTATTATCATTTAGTTTACAATGTGATGAAGATAAATTAAAAAGCGTAATAGAAGATTTTGATTTATTTATTATAGAAGATGGTTGTTTTTATTCTAAGCGATTAAATAATCATATAGATACTATTAACAGCAAGAGTGCTAAAGCAAAAGAAAGTGCTTCTAAGCGTTGGAATAATGCGAACGCAAAGCGAACGGATAGCGTTCGTAATGCTAAGTATAGTATAGAAGATAAGAGCATAGAACAAAAGAGTAAAGTAAAGAAGAATAAAAAGGGTGTTGATTATTATAATGATATTTCTTTTCCTGATTACTATGATATTCATTATGCTAAAAGAATAGAACAGGACGTAAACAAGACGAAAGAATATCACGAACACTTACGAAGTATTGGGTATATACAACAAAGAAATAATTACAATGGTGAAACTAAATGGATTAAAAAATAAAATTATGAAAAACTTAATGATAATAATATGTTGGATAATAACAATAAAAGCATTAATAAAATCTAACAACACAATAAGCGAATTTAATTGTTCAATTGAAAATCTACAAGATACGTCACAAGCAATATCAATAGATTCTTTACAATTAGAGATAATGACAATAGGTGCGCAATTAGATTCAATGTATATTAAATACGATTAAATGAAAGAATATCAATTACAGAAAGCAGTGTGTAAATACTTAGATTTACAAGGATATTTATATTGTGCATCAATGGGTGGTCAATATCAAAAGTATCATAGTCAGAGAAACAGGGCTAAAGCCACAGGGTTGAAGCGTGGAATACCTGACTTAATAATATATGAACCTGCTAATAAATATGAATCAGATGAGCTTTGGCATGGTTTAGCAATAGAATTAAAAGTAGGATATAATAGAGCAACTAAAGAACAGCTATATTGGCGTGATGAATTAAATAAACGTGGATATATTTCTGAAATCTGTTACACGCTAGATGAAACAATTAGTGTAATAGAAACATATATGGGAGGATTTATAAAATGAGAATAAAACCAACATTTTTTAACACAAGAACAGAACGATTACACTGGGATTACATTGATACTAACAACCACTTGTTTACAATTTTGTTTGATACAGGTGCAGAGTTATCTTTTATTTTAAGAGATTTGAAAAAAAACGATAATATATTAAATTATATTTATAAAAAAATGCACAGAAGATTTGATAATGTAGCTGAGATTAATATAAGTAGAATATCTAGTGTAGAATATAATTTATTAAAACAATATAAAGTGCCTTCGGTGGTCAAAATATGTTAGACAAATACTTAATAGAAAACTATCATAAGTTAAAAGATATTGCTTATAACATAACAAGCGGTAAAGATAAAGACGACTTATTTAGTTTTGTGATTGAGGAATTATACAAATGTGATCAGAAAAGAATAGAGCAAATAATAGAAAAAAAACAAATGACATTTTATGTCGTTAGAATAATGATGAATCAATATCATTCTAAAACAAGTAGATACCATTATAAGTATAGAAAGTATTATGAGTATCACACAACAACAACAATAGAATCTATAACACCTGATACTATAGTAGAAACTAAAGCAGAAAAGGAATTAGTAGAAGAACGATTAGGGTGGGTAGAAGAAAAGCTAAAGGATTTATATTGGTTCGATGCTGAATGTTTTAGAATCTATTATAGAGAAGGATATAGTTTAGCTGAGATGGCTAGAGAAACAAGGATTAATAAGAACACATTACATAAGGCAATTACTAATGTTAAAAACTATTTAATAAATGAAAAAGAGTAGAATATTAAGAGCATTAAAAAAATGTAAAAGCACTGAGTTTAATAACGATAGAGTGTTCTCATTTATTGATGAGAAGGGTAAACAATACTTTTTAGCTGAACAGTCACACTATATGAACATAATAACACAAGCTGTTAACACTATATTAGATAGGGTGTTTGACATTATTGATAATGTAGAGTTAAAAAAGAAAATACTAAAAGCATTAAACAATGACGAAAAGTAAAGGTTTAGGAGATAGTATAGAGAAAGCATTAAAGGCTACAGGAATAGATAAGGTGGCTAAGAAGGTGCTTGGTGATGATTGCGGATGTAGTGATAGGCGTGATAAGCTGAATAAACTTTTTCCATATAGTAAGGTAAGACAATTTACAGAAGATGAATTAAAAATATATGAATCCGTATTACCTAGAATAAAGGGAACAATAAGCGGTGATGATCAGTCTATAATGATTAGGCTATATAATAAGGTGTTTAACGCTAATAAAAAACCTAGTAGCTGTACACCTTGTGTACGTGAAACATTAGCTAAGTTAAAAAAGGTGTATCAAAATAGTTGTAAGTTAGATGAGGAAACACACTAAGGTTTATTTAGATTTCTTCAATTATGGAGAACAGGATTTTATACCCTGCGAAATGGAATGCGGAGATAAAGCAGTTGACATTCATCATTTACAAAGTCGTGGAATGGGTGGTTCAAAGAATAAAGATTATATAGAGAACCTAATGGGACTTTGTAGAGATTGTCATATTAAGGCGGAGTCAGATTCATCCTTCAATATGTACTGCAGAATAAAGCATTTAGAGAATACCTGCATACAAATATATAGTTTAATAGAATTAAATAAACGATTAAAGGAATATGAAAATAGAAAGTAAATTAGTATTAGATTTAAAACCTGCTACTTATAACCCAAGACAAATAAGTACAAAGCAATTTAAGGATTTAAAGGCATCAATTAAAAAGTTCGGATTGGTTGACCCTATTATAATTAATAAAGATAATACGGTTATTGGTGGACATCAAAGATTAAAGATATGTAAAGAACTTAAATACATAGAAATTGATTGTGTAGTACTAGACCTATCAAAAGAAGAAGAAAGAGAACTAAACATTAGACTAAATAAGAACACAGGTGATTTTGATATGGACATATTAGCTAATGAATTTGATATAGACGAATTAGTAGATTGGGGTTTTAAACATATTGACTTAGATATTAATATAGATAAAATAGTTGAGGGCAATACAGAAGATGACCATATACCAGAAGTAAAAGAAAGCAGAGTTAAACTTGGTGATGTTTGGGAATTGGGAAAACACAGGTTAATGTGTGGGGATAATATGGACTTAATGAAACAATATGAAGATAATTATTTTGACTTAGCAATAGTAGACCCTCCTTATGGTATAAATAAAAAATTTAAAGGTGGTAAAAGTGGTAAAATGAATTTTAATGAAATAGTAGAAAAGGGGTGGGATAATGCAATACCAAAAAAAGAATATTTTGAGGAATTATTTAGAGTATCAAAAAATCAAATTATTTGGGGTGCAAATTATTTTATTGAACATTTAAAAAATAGTAGGTGCTTTGTAGTTTGGGATAAAAAAATATCAGAAGAGTTTACTTTGTCAATGGGTGAGTTAGCTTGGACGTCTTTTGATAAATTATCTAAAATATATAGACAATCAACACCAAAAAATAAAAAACAAAAAATACACCCAACACAAAAACCTGTCCAATTATACAAATGGTTATTAGAAAATTATTCTGAAAAACAAAATAAAATTTTAGACACCCATTTAGGTAGTGGCTCAAGCTTAATAGCAAGTTATAAACATAATATAGAGGAATTTGTTGGAATGGAAATTGATAAAGATTATTTAGACTTATCAATAGAAAGATGGGAACAGTTCACAGGACAAAAAGCAACTAAATTATAATAGATTAAATAATACAAATGGCACAGAATAAAAAAGAGAAGTTATTAAAAGCGTTACAAGAAACGCAAGGACTAATATATCACGCTTGTAAAAAGGCTGGTAATATAAGCAGAAGTACATACTATCGTTATATGCGAGAAGATGAAGAATTTGCAAAAGCAGTAGAGGATATTAAGGAAGCACAGATAGATTATGTAGAAGGACAATTAATAAAGAATATATCTAGCGGTAAAGAAACAAGTATTATATTCTATCTAAAATCAAAAGCTAAAGATAGAGGATATGCGGAAAAGCTAGATATTACTAGCGGTGGTAAACCATTAACTGAATTAAAAATTGAGGTAATTGATACAGGCAAAGATTAAATGCACAAATGTATTTCATAAGGCGTATAGGTCTACAACTAGAATCACTTGTTTACAAGGGGGTACAAGAAGTTCTAAGACCTATTCGCTTTGTCAGTTGTTTATTGTTAAAGCATTACAAGAACCAGGTAAAGTATTTACTATATGTAGAAAGACACTTCCAGCACTTAAAGGAACTGCGTATCGTGATGTAATTTCTATCCTAAAAGAAATGGATTTATACTCAGAAGCTAATCACAACAAATCAGAATTGTCATATACTTTTAATAATGGTTCAATGTTAGAGTTTATAAGTGTCGACCAACCGCAGAAAATTAGAGGGCGTAAGCGTGACTATCTATGGCTTAATGAAGCAAACGAATTTGATTTTGAATCTTGGGTTCAGTTGTCTTTAAGATGTACAGGAAAGATATACTTAGACTATAACCCATCAGACCCTTATTCTTGGATATATGAAAAGGTAATTACTAGAGATGATTGCACATTCTTAAAATCAACATATCTAGCTAATCCATTTTTAGATGAAGATACAATAGCAGAAATAGAAAGACTAAAAGAATTAGATCCTGATTATTGGCGTGTTTATGGAATGGGTGAAATAGGTTCAATGTCTACACAGATATTTAGACAGTTTAATTTAGTAGATGAAGTGCAAGGAAATCTTGTTGGCTATGGTTTAGACTTTGGATTTACTAATTCTCCAAGTGCATTAGTTGCTGTATATCAATCTGACGATAACTTATATATTAAAGAGATGTTATACGAAAAGAGATTAACTAATACTGACTTAGCTAATAAGCTACGTGAATTTAGAATAGATAGACAATCTGAAATAGTAGGAGATTCAGCAGAACCAAAAACAATAGAAGAAATATATAGGCAAGGCTTTAATATAAAACCAGCTAAGAAAGGAGCAGGAATACATTTAGGAATAGATATTATGCGTAGATATAAGCTACATATAACTAAGGATAGCTTAAATGCTATTAAGGAATTTAGAGGTTATAAATGGGCAACAGACAAAAATGGTGATGTATTAAACACGCCTGTAAAAGTCAACGATCACTTAATTGATGCGGTGCGTTATCTTTGCTTAAACAAACTATCAATAAATCATAGTGGCAAATACTATATATTGTAATAAAAAACGAATTATAAACTTTTATATTTATTAGTAATGAAAGAGGTTAAATTAAGAATACCTACGGAATGGTCAGACATAACAGTTGAAGTATATCAGAAATATGTTAAACTAC
>VTLG01015734.1_pt1 | contig 30732 bp, 22 predicted proteins | sample 4694571 | NCBI WGS metagenome assembly VTLG01 (sample SAMN12604809, study PRJNA352737) | marine metagenome | biome: ENVO:00000447; feature: ENVO:00000209|ENVO:00000569|ENVO:01000036; material: ENVO:00002151; isolation source: viral sequences binned using virsorter ...
CTAATTTAGCAAAGGCTATTCTTTCATTAGGTACATATCGCCATGTGTATCCTTCTTTACCATAGACACCAAAGACTGTTTCGCTCATTCCTATTTTTACTATCAGAGCAGGTGAGCCATCTAGAATAACTTTATCTCCTTCTGTAAAGGCCTTGTTCATTTTGAACTTCATTCCTTTAATAAAAGATGTAGCCCAATCTCTCATTGCGAGTGCTACGATTAGAGTTAAAGTAAATCCTATAAACTCTACATAAAATTGACTAAGTTCTATTGGTGGCATATTATTTCCTAAAAGGTATATCCTATATTAAATGATAAAATATTATCACTATGTGGATCTTCTGTATAAACATTTTTAAGACCGATCTTTACTTTGTCTGTTAATAGATATTCGAATTTTGTTTCGTTTCTAACTAATGGAATATCAGATGCTTCATAAAGATACTTGTTTGTAAAATTTAATTTGGGCGCTACATTATAAAAAAACCAAAGACTATTTCTGAATAGAACTTCACTTACTGAATTAGAGCCTATATCTATTTCTGAATTTAAATAACCTATAGCAAACTCATTACTCATTTTAATTTTATCACTTCTAATAATTTTATAACCCCAACCTATATTAACTTGGCGTCTATGATTAATAGTTCTGAATTCATCATAATCATATCTGATTAATCCGAATGTATAATGTTTTGGTTTGAATTCTAATCTTTGTTTAAATGCTATTAACCCTTTGTTTGTAGTTGCAGCATCATCTTCATCTTTATAACGATAATCAAATTCAATATCTCTTTCAAATTTTCCTGCAGGCCAAGTATAATCTACAGCTGTAGTAATAGATAAATCTCCATCATCAAGTTTACCACCGAAGTCAATTTGTCCTGAAGCATGTGCGTAACCAGGCAAACCAAACATTACAAGTGCGATTGCACCTATACCAATAACATATACTGCCCCTGATACCAGAGCATCTATAATTTTTTGTTTCATTAATCTTTAGCTACTACATCATGCTGGGTTGATGTTGAATTAACATACAAACCAAACCATGCAGCACCGGCACCAACTAATACTGATATTAGTCCTGATTGTGATACTGTTGGATCTTCTAAACCCATGAACCAGTTAGCTGATTGAAATAGTAAATAGATATACATAGTGATAAAAGCTCTTGGGAATATTCTCCATCTGGAAAAGTATTCAGGAGCTAACCACATCCAACCCATTTTATTGGGCCCTGCGGCATCCTTCATCTTTTGTATTTCGTCTTTGAGTGCACCTATCTGTGCATTCTTAGCTTCGTATTCTTCTAAATCAATTTGTACTTGATTTCTGCGGTTATAACCGTCTTGTATTTCTGGCATTTTTAATTCCTCATTTTTGCCTGTTCTTCTCTCAATCTTTGTTCTTCATCTTTAAGATGTTGCATTAAAAGATTGACATATACTTCCCTCTCCCAAGGTATCATGTTTTCTAGTTCTGTTAAACTATAACCATGATGTTGAATCATTCCAAAGTTAGTGTGTATCAAATTATATAAACTTTCATGTGAGAGGGCTAGCCGAAAAAACTTCCGACACCTTCTAATTTATTTTCATTATTTATATCACATGATGAACATTTAAAATTTGCATCTATTGTAAGAACAGGTGCATTGTTAAAAAATTCATTCACTTTATTAAACATAGTAAGTTCTAATTGATCTAAAAACTCTACAAGTTCTTTTTCTGAAAAATCATCTCTTGTAAAAACTTCATCACCGTTAATAATTGATACAATACATTTAGTCATAACTTCAAAAACTCCTTCTGTATTCAATTCAGGTTCATTTGGATCTAAATGTTCCATCATTCCAAAAGAAGGATATTGAAGTTCTATACTAACAGCATCATTCAATTTAACTATACTATCTATTTTAGGTTCTGTTTCAATTACTTTAGCATCTTCTAAATTAATAGATAATTCTGTTTCTGCTTCACAAGATTCACATATCATCATAACATCAGATGATTCACCTACAGATTTCATTCTTAATTGTAAAAATAAATATTCTAAATCTATTATAGGTAACATTTCAGCTTTCACATCATCACAACACACATTAATCAATCTTATCATTTCATCAACTTGATTTTGTACATCTTCTCCTTCTTGAGCTATTAATAGTTGTTTTTGTTCACCAACTAGAAATGGTCTATAATTTACTCTTTTTCCATTTGTTGGTAAAAAACAATAATGCTTTGGAGTTTCAAGTTTTGGTAACGCCATAATTTATTTCCTCATTTTATAATTTATAATATAATTGTATTTAGTCTCCTAAACCACGCCTTCTAGAAAAGCTTGATCTACCTTCCTTAAAAATTTCATCTTCAGCTTTCTTTCTGACTCTACTTTTAAGTTTTTTAACACCTTTCTGGAATAGGGCTCCAAGTATTGATCCTGGTGGAACATTTTCAAAGTGTGATTCCCAAGTTCTATAACTAAAGGTAGTAGTAAAAGTTTGTATAGCACTACTTTCCATATCGAATGATAATCCTGAAATATTTGATGGAAATGCATCGTTTAATTGTACTTCATATATAGGAAGGCCATCTCTAGATAATTGTCTTATAACTACAGTTCCTAAGTATCCATCTGTACCTAGACCTGATATACCTTTTGGATATTTCATACTATAATCATCATTGAATATATGTTGTTGCCATAGTTCTACTTTTGCTCTATCTTCAAAACTACTGTCAAGAATAAAGTCTAGTGTTACTTCTTGTGGATATTGTACTTGTGTAACCATATTCTCTGCAGGTCCACTAGGAACTAGAGAGTATGGATTTGTTGCTAAAGTTTTATTGGGTAGTGAAACCTTTTGACATCGCATACCTCTTATTCTTAAACCAATTGATGGTTGAAATACTTCAACTTCAAATTGGTTTTGTCTGGCCATTGAATCAATCTGACTCATAAATCTGTTTATCTTCATACTGTTTTTTTCCTACTATTTGACCATACTGTTTGTTTTCCAACTTTTCTAAATGAATCTGTTGGTAAGAAGATTGCAATTTCCCAGTCTTGTGCTTCTATTAATAATAATTTAGATTTAATATGTGAACTTAAATAATGTTTAAAACATGGTTTAAACCATCTTAAATTTTGACTACCTTTTAATAATTTATAAGTTAGTTGCATTCTTGTTGTCCGATCATATTTGTCATTATTAGTTAAATCCATTAATGCATCTAAAAAATTAGCTCTAATAACAGGATGTAAGTAATGTAAATTCATACCATGAAATCCTTTATCAGCTTTTTGAACAGGGATACAAAGTGGAAATCTATCATAATAAGGTAATTCTGTTTTTAATTTAGGATCGTATTGAAAATGATACATATTCCCATATACTTGTCTCGCTCTTGTAGGTCCTTGACTTATAAGGCCTGATCTTGAAACTTTAATACCACTAACTTGACTTCTAAACCAAGCCATAGATTCTTTAGTTCGAGCTGGTATTCCTGCCCGAAAAGCTTCTTGTTCCCATTTGTCAAATAATCTTCCTGCCATGTAACTATTTATATCATTTAATAGATGTTAATGTCCTTTTCTGTAACAATTTTCCAATCCCAACCTCGTTCTTTACAGAATTTTATAGCTTGTGTCCATTTAGCATCATTAATAATATAAGTATTGACTTCTTTAAGATATCTCTTGGAAGTTCTACCTGTTTTAGTTAATTTTCTTTTGGGATCAGGAGGTTTAGTTTGTTTAGAAGGTTTTATCTCAATTAAACATTCTACTATCATGGCATCTTTGTCTTTATACTTCATATAGAAGTCAGGAAAATAGCGATGAACTCTATTGTCCAATGGCGAAACATACGGAACTACAATTTCTTCAGAACTCCATTTTAGTACAGAAGGTGTATTATCTAGATATACCATGAATCTACGCTCTAATAAACTACGATAAATAATATTAGTTGGATTACCTTTGTACTTTTTAGGATTCTTTGCTTTAAACTTTCCTCTATAAGACATAAATAACTATATAAGTATATATAACACAAGGAACAGTTATGGCATTAGGAGATAGAATAAAATCACGCAGAAAAGCAGCCGGTAAAGGTCCTGTCGGAAGTAAACTTAAAAATTGGGTTTCTTCTCATAAAGGAGATGCCAATGCATTAAATTCTGACCGACTTGGTATCGGTAGAAGCTTCTTAAATAAATTTGATCAAAGATTGCAAGATGGATTAGATGATCTACTTGCAGGATTATTAGGAGTAAGAACATCAAATGTAGCTGATATTAAAGGTGAAGTTGCAGATGCTAAATCTGCTAATGCTAGAAAAAGACAAGATGCAGCCAATAGAACAGATCATACATCAAGCAGAAGGACACCACATACTCAAGTACCACCTTTAGTTTTTCCTGAAGCTTATTTTAATGAGAAGAATGAAAGAGTAGGACATATTGCAAATGTTGACGAGAGTGACGCTACCTGGAATGGTGGTATAGGCCTGTCTGGTCAACAAATTCAAAGAAATAAAAAAGAAAGAGCTCGAGCACAACAGACAGCATTCCCTAATTCAATACACTTTCGTTCATTACCAAGACGATTAATTAATACAGAAGAAGTAGCTAATGCTGGTAAGGCATTGTTCGGGGAAGATAAAGATCAAAGAGGCTTTATGCAGAGTAAAAGAGGAACTACATGGCGTGATAAAGATGTAGGTAAATGGGGTACAATAACACAAGAAAATAATCTTGTTTATGATATCTTTTTATATTTACCACACAATCTATCTGATAATGTTAAAGTAGATGTTACTGATGGTAAAGCTGATATTATATCAACTATCTTTGCAAGATTAACAACTTTGATGTCGCGAGATGGTGGAGGAGATCAGGCAGCTTTAAAAGATGTAATGAGTGGACCTAATGCTGATATGGGTGAGATCATGCAAATTCTTAAAGATGTCTTGCCTGGTGGTGAATTAACACAACTGGCTACAGGAGCTGTATCAAATCCTATGAAATTCCAAATTTTCAAGGGAGTTCCTTTTAGAACTTATAATTATAAATTTACTTTAAGACCACAATCTGCTAAAGATTCTGAAACTATAAGACAAATAATTCGTGCACTTAAATGGTCAACCTTACCAGGTATAGCTGGAGAGAATGGAAGAATATGGACTTTTCCTAATGAATGGGCTATTGGATTTCAAGGACCTATTAAAAAATGGATTGATTATCCATTAACTTCTATATGTACAGGTGTTGAAGTTGATTATTCTGGAGGTGGTGCATATACACTTATGGAAGATGGTGCACCAGGTTCTATAGAGTTGACAGTAAGTTTTACAGAAACAGTTCAATTAAACAGACAAAGATATAACTATGAAGTTGCAGCTCCTGGTATGGGAGATGCACAAAGAAAATCATTAGCAAGTGATGGAACTTATATTATTGGTGGTGAATATAAAGAGAATAAAGGAGCAGATTAATGAGTGGATTTTTTAAACATATACCTGAAATTGCTTATGATTTTAAGAGTGATGGAAAATATATTATAGCTAAAGATTTATTTAGAAAAGTTTCTACATGGAGTTATTTAAGAGAAGGAGTTACAGGTTATAGTTATTTTAGAATTACAGAAGGTGAAAGACCTGATTCATTAGCTGCCCAATTATATGGTGACTCAACTTTGTATTGGTTATTCTTTTTAGTTAATGAAGATTTACAAGACCTTAGTGATTGGCCAAAATCACAAGAACTTTTAATGAAATATGTTAATAGAAAATATTCTGGTATTTGTTTAGAAGCTTCTAGTTCTACTGATATTGTTTCATACAATCATACAACAAATGTTTCAAGTAAATTTGAATTAGGAGAAAAGGTTTCTCAATCAACAGACATATATGGATTTGTAACTGATGTAAACCCTACACATAACAGAATTACATTGAATAGTGTCAATGGAACATTTACTGTAAATGGAACAGCTACAGGTACAGATTCAGAAAAGAGTTTTACAATATCTTCTGTTGTAAATGAAAAAGATGCAACAAACCATTATGTAGATTCAAATGGATTTAAAACAACAACTGAATCATTTACTTCAAGTACATCAAATACTACTGATGATGATACAGTTAAATATTATAATTTTTCAACATCAGGTAACACAGCCGTTACTAATGAAGAACATGAAAGAAATTTGAATGATGATAAACATACAATCAGATATATTGAACCACAATTCATAGGTCAAGTAATAAGAGAATTTCAACAAATTGTGAGTTACTAATTATGCCTGAAACATATAGCCCGCATAATTTTAAATTAGAAGTCGCTACCTTTGTTAATAATGAAGGTGAAGGCTATGATATTATATCGCCAAATGTGATGTTAGGATTTAAAATACATGAAAGCATAACATCTAATTTTCTTATGGGTGAAGTTGTAATTGCAGACTCTCTTGGAATACTAGAACATGGTAAACTCTTTGGTCAAGAATCCATTCGATTAAGATTTCAACAACCACAAGGTTTTGGTAGTGAAGTGCATGATAATGAAACTATAGATCAAGTTTTTAGAATTTATCAAATAGATAGTATAAATCGGATAGGTCAGAATACATTGGTTTATACTTTACGATTTTGTTCTCCTGAATTTACTCAAGCAAGAAGAATTAGAGTAAGTCAAGCTTATAGAGGTTCAATGACAGATATAGCTGGACAAATAGCTCAAGATCATTTAGATATTGATATTGATCCAACTGTAGGAACAGGAGATACTTTTCCTAAGTTAGTTCCCTATTTTGATGTTAGAGAGAAATCTGCAGGAGATAATTTTCATGTAGTTATTCCTAACTGGACTTGTAATTATGCTATTAATTGGTTATGTGAACAAGCTCAAGGTACTGACAGTCAAAGTGGATTACAAGATTCTTTTTATTTTTATCAAACAGCTAATGGGGGTTATAGAATACAATCAATAGAAAGTATGATGAATGTTTCTTATCTTGATGGAAGTCCATTTTCATATTCTACCATTGAACCAACAAATCCTAGAGAGATAGGTTGGGATGAAACAGAAGGTGGATCAGGTATGGGTAAAAGAATTGTATCTTATAGAATAAATAGATCAGCTGATGTTATGGATGCAATCATAGAAGGTATGTTTGCTTCTAGACAAATAACTATAGATAATACATATAAATATTACCATGAAAAAACTTTTGATTATTTAGAAAGATTTTATGCAGGGAATGATATGTCTATGAATCCATATCCTTTAGTTAGACAAGAAGAAGAAAATATTTATATTGGTCATCGAGCAGGAGAGGACGGCAATGTTCCTACAAGTTTATATAAAACTTATGATCGTATAACTTCTTATTCAGATGCATACACAACATTAACAAGTGATTCTCATTTTGTCCATGATAAAAAAAATAATATTAATCAAGCTAGTCATAATACACATTTAGGTTCAGAACAATATAGACAAGCTGTTCGTAAATTACTTAATTATTATTCAATGAATTTAATAATACCAACAAGAACTGATATATCAGCTGGAATGCTAATTAATTTAGAGATACCAATAGCTAAACCTGGTTCAGAGGATATGACTTCAAAATTTCATTCTGGAATGCATTTAATTACAGATATAGATTGGGTAGTAGATTCTGTGACCCAGACTTGTGTTGTAACTCTTAGAGTTATTAAAGATTCTATATTAGAAAGAATAGAAACAGCATTGGGTGAATACCCTGAAAGGATAGCTTAATGAAATTTCAAGGTAGAGAAGGATTAAAATGGTGGACAGGTGTTGTTGAAGATCGTGATGATCCATTATATTTAAATAGAGTTCGTGTAAGAATATATGGTGCTCACCCATACGATAAACAATTAGTTGCTACTCCAGATTTACCATGGTCAGAAGTAATGATGCCAGTAACTTCTCCTTCATTATCAGGACTTGGTACAACAACACATGGTTTAGTTGAAGGTTCAACTGTCATGGGGTTTTATCGAGATGGCGATGATTCTCAAGACCCTATTGTTATGGGTTCATTTATTGGAATACCACAAAAGTATTATAGAATAGATGAAACGATTGATGATAAAGGCCAAAGAAATTATACAAAAATAGATAGAAAAACAACTGATGGATTTAATGATCCTAGACTTGCAAGTGTTGGTGCATACAGTGGAACACCTGATGGTGCAAACCCTGTGCACATACAAAGAAATTATGGATTAACATTATCTCTAAAAGAATCTCCTAAAAGTGGTGGTACAGATGAAGCAGTAAATTATCCTAAAGAAGATTATATAAATCAGTCCGATGTTAATCTATTAGCCAGACCTTCAAAAGATAATCCAGTATCTAAAGCTTATCCTATTCTTAATGATTTAATAGGAGAACCAACTAGAGCAAATTATTTTAATCCCATTTATCCATTTAATCATGTTCACGAAACAGAATCAGGTCATGTTATTGAATTAGATGATACACCAGACTATGAAAGAATACATTTAATGCATAGATCAGGTTCAAGAATAGAAGTAGATAAAGATGGAAACTATGTAGAGAGAGTTGTTAAAAATAAATATTCTGTAATCCTCGGCGATGATAGTATAACAGTTACAGGCAATGTATATATTGGAGTAGTAGGTAATTGTGAAATTAAAGCTGAAGGTGATTGTAATATCACATCTAAAGATACAAACATAACATCATCAGGAAAGGTAAAAGTATTAGCTTCAACAGAAGCAGATATAATAGCAAGTAAAATTAAATTGAATGCATAATGAGTACAGCGGCAGCAATAGAAATACCTATTTTTGAGTGTCCAGATACACTTATACCAACTAAAGCAGATTTGTGTAATATGTTTAGGCCTATGGCTAGCCTTCCTTCGCAATTAGAAAGGATAGCTATTTCAATGGCTATGGAAGAAGCAGAGAAACTTCAAGATGAAGCTGATCAAATTAGAAAATATTTACAGACAATAAAATTGATTTTTAGTCAATATGATCCTGAATCAAAGGATATTATTTGTGAAGAAGATGAGTGGGAATGTATATGTACAAGAGTGGTATCAGAATACCATACTTATATTCAAACAAAAATGATGAGTATTATTGCAAAAGTAATTCCAGTAGAGTTTAATGTTAAAGTAATTGGTGGTGTAGAGATTGATGTATTAGCAGTAATGACTGATCCTAATTATCGGAAAGAAATGAGAGATCAAATTTCGGGTGCTAGATTAATGGAGAATTTAGAAGGTGCTGCTGTAGAAGAATTTGAAGAAGCTTTAGAAAAGAGAAGAAAAATTTTAGATCCAATCTTTATGTTAATTCCTAAAACAGATCAGACTTGGAATGGAGAATATGGTGTTGAATCTCTAGAGAAAAAGGCTCAAGCTATATGGGATTATATAATGAGAGAAATTAAAGCGTTTTGTAATAATACAATATTTTATCTTTTCAATAAACTCATGAGTGTATTTGATGAAATATGGGATTTGTTAGGGTTACCTGATTTACCTATTCCGTTATCATTGGATCCTGGAGAATTAATAGATTTTATTGTTGAAGAATGGAAAGCAGAAATGAAAAGAAGAGGTGAAGTTGTATATAATGAATTAATAGAAAAATTAGAAGCATTACAACTCTTTGGATTTAGTATATTAGATATAATAGGTGGAGAAATTGTAGGTACTGTTGAAATGGCAGAACAAAAGATTGCAAGACTTAAAGAAGCTGCAGCTGACTTTAAAGAAAATTGGCAAATGTTTTTACTTAAAAAATGGATGGAGACAGTAACAAAGTTTTTTAAAGCAATAGGATTAGGAGCATTAGTAGAATTAATTACATTTACTTTTTGTGATTTCTTATCATTACTTGGATTCAAAGGATTAGATATTAGTGGATTTGATAATGTTTCAGAAAAACCTTCTACTTCTAGTTCACCTGTAACAAATAATAAAATTTCATCAATTACTGTTGATACTTCTGGAATATTTCAATATGTAGCCACTGCTGGACAAACAGTATTTACTGGTGTAGATACTAATGGTAATAGTTTAAGTTTTAGTAATATAGAAGTATTTAAAAATACAGATAAACTTTCAGGACTTCCTCTAATAGGGGATTATTCTAAAAGTGGTGGTAATACAGTTACTTTAGATGATGCAACTGAAGAAGGAGATGATATTCTCATAATTCTAACATAAGTAATATAGACAAATGATATAAATACTAGTATGGCTCAAGGAAATAGTAAAAATAAAGCATCAAGAACTGCTAGAAGGTGGTGGACAGATATTGATATTGATATGAAAAATCATCCACAAACAAATGATGTTACTTTAAAATATGATCTTAATGCAGTAAAAAGAAGTATAAGAAATTTAGTATTAACTAATCATTATGAAAGACCGTTTAAACCATCTTTAGGGGCTAATCTTAGAGATCAATTATTTGAAATAGATCATGTTGGTGCTAAAGTTGTAGAACAAAATTTACTTGATGTAATAAATGCTCACGAACCCAGAGCAACTGTAAGAAATATATTTGCACATACAATAGGAAATAATTTAGAAATTACTCTACATTTTTCTATTGGAAATGATCCAGCCCCACATGAATTAGACTTAATATTAGAGAGAGTAAGATAATGGCAACAATAAAAAGTTCAAACATAAACATAACAGACTTAGACTTTGATCAAGTAGAATCAAGTCTAAAAGAATATCTAAAAGGACAATCAGTTTTAAAAGATTACGATTTTGAAGGTTCTAATTTATCTTTATTAGTAGATTTATTAGCATACTCAGCACATACATCTGCATTTAATGCTAACATGGTAGCATCTGAAATGTTTTTAGACACAGCACAGATCAGAAAAAATGTAGTGTCAAGAGCTAAAGAATTAGGATATACCCCTTCATCAAGAACAGCAGCCAAAGCTACTTTTGATTTATCAGTAACTAATCCAACAGTAGGAGGTGAGACACCAACTAGTTTATCTATTTTAAGAGGTCATAAATTTACAACAATTTTTGATGGAACTTCATTTTCATTTATAGCTTTAGATAATAAAACAATTACACCAACAAGTGGTGCATTTATATTTGAAAATTTAGATGTATATCAAGGACAATTATCTACAGATGTTTATAGATACAGTAGTCAAGTATCTAATCAAAGATTTCCAATATTAAATTCTAATGTTGATACTTCAACAATTAAAATAAATATTAATTCAAATAATACAGTTAGTGCTTGGAGTAAAGCAGGAGATTTAACAAATATTAAATCAACATCAAAAGTATATTATCTTCAAGAAAATGATGATGGTTTATTTGAAGTATATTTTGGAGATGGTATTATTGGAGCAGAACCAAAAGATAGTGATTTAATTTCAATTTCTTATTTAGTAACAGATAATAATCATGCTAACGGTGCAAAGACCTTTTCAATGTCAACATCTATTAATGGAAATTCTGATGTAACATTTACAAATACAATTAGTGCATCAGGTGGTAAAGATATTGAAACAGAAGATCAAATTAAATTTTCAGCTAGTAAATTCTATACTTCACAAAATAGATTAGTTACAGTTCAAGATTATAAAGCAAAACTACAAGAACTATATCCCGGTGCAGATTCAATTGCTGTATGGGGTGGAGAAGATGCAGACCCTATAGCTTATGGTAAAGTATATTGTTCTATTAAACCTTCTCAATATTCAAACAATTTAACAACAGCTGAAAAAACATCTTTAAAAAATTCTTTAAGTAAATTAAGTATTTTAACAGTTCGACCAGAAGTTATTGATGCTGAGATATTACAAATATTAATAACTAGTAATTTTAAATACGATCCTACTAAAACATCTCTTACTCAATCTGCATTAGAAACTTTAGTAAGAGCAGCTGTTATAGCTTATGATAATGATTCACTTTCAGGATTTGATACATTGTTTAGACATTCTCAATTATCAACTAAACTTGATTCAGCAGAAACTTCAATTCTTTCTAATATTACAAATATCAAATTAAGAAAAAGTCATACAGCTACAGTTGATGGAACTGCAGCTTCAATGAGTTTACCTTTTGGTAATTCATTATACAATCCACATTCTGGTCATAATGCAGCTAGTGGTGGGATTTTAACAACAACAGGTTTTAATGTTTCAGGTGATGCAACAGAATATTTCTTTGATGATGATGGAGCAGGTAATATAAGACGATATTATATATCTGGTTCAACAAGAGTCTATAAAGATAATGCAGCTGGAACAATAATATATTCGTCAGGTAAAGTGTCTATAAATTCTCTTACTTTGAGTTCGACATCTAATACTGACAGTACAATAGATTTTACAGTTATTCCTGATTCTAATGATGTAATATCAGTCAGAAATCAACTGTTAGATATCACTGCAAGCGAGATATCTGTTACGGGTGTAGCAGATACAGTTGCTAGTGGTGAAACGAGTGCTGGAGTAGGTTATACAACCTCATCTAGTTACTCCTAAATAATGATCCATGTATATGCATGGAGTAGAATTCCCTAGTAATAGGGTTTTAACAATGCTAATTTAAGAGGAAACTAAAATGGCAGATAAAAAAATAACCGCGCTTACGGATTTAAGCACAGGGATTGCAGCAGAAGATTTATTGCATGTGATTGATGACCCTTCAGGTACTCCGGTAAATAAAAAGGTTTCAGTCGCTAATGTATTAAATTACATTCCTACATTCCTAGCATTCGCACAAGCAGAACAAACTTTAACAGGTGCAGGTGCAGCCAATGTTACTAGTGCAGTTACAGCTTTTGTAACTAATACTGATAACTCTGGTAATAATGCTGTAACATTAGCTAATGGTACTACAGGTCAAGTAAAGATTCTTTACACAAAAACAGAAGCTTCTTCTGGACAAACAAGTGTAGTAACGCCTGCTAATTTCGCAAATGGTACTACATTAACTTTCGATGCAGTTGGTGATGCCGCAATTATGTACTTTAATGGTACAAATTGGGTATTAGTTGCTGGCAACGGAGTTGCAGTAGCGTAATTAATTAAGTCATGCCTATTTTTTACGATAGAGTTGCAGATCAAATCGAAGAACTTCTTCCTGAGTTTTATCGGGAAGAAGGACCTCGATTTATATCTTTTATAAAAGCTTATTTTGAGTTTTTAGAAAAAGGACAACTTATCTATAAAGATGCGGCAGACATTGATTACATTGGTTTAGAAGATGGAACAGTTGCAGGTGAAGCATTTAATGCTGATGGCCAGAGAGGTAATCTTTTACAAGAACCTGGAACATATGCTCCATCTTCAATAACCAATGCTAGGTTTAATTTTGAACATGATGTTGATACTCAAGATGAACCAGTAATAGCAAAAACATCTTTTGAAAAAGATGAATATGTTGTAGGTTCTACAACAGGAGCTCTTGCAAGAGTTGATGTTATAGGTCCAAGTTCTAACCTTTATATAGAACAATTTTCAGAAGCTCAATTTGATATAGATGAAATTATAACAGGAAAGACTTCTGGAATGACAGCCAAAGTGGCTAGTTTTAAAGCTAGTCCTTTACATGCTGCTAATAATTTACTATCATATGCTGATGTTGATAAAACATCTGGAGATTTCATAGAATACTTCAGACGAGACTTTATGCCATTTATTGATAGAGATGTATTAGCAAATAAAAGATTATTACAAAAGCATGTCAAAGATTTATATCTTTCAAAAGGTACAAAAGAATCATACGAGTTTTTATTCAGAATACTTTATGGAGAAGAAGCCGAGGTAGTATTTCCCGGTGACAATGTTATAAAGCCTTCTGAATCAGAATTCTCTGAGCCTACTGTAATGAGATTATACAGTACAAAAGATTTAACATTATATAAAAGAGGTTTAATTAAAAAAGTTGATTCATTAGGAAAAGTTTCAGCTCAAGCATATATTAATGATGCATCTGGAATGTCAGGAACTAATGATGCTGCTAATGCATATGAATTAGAATTGATGGTTCCATTTGTAGGAACTTTTTCAAGTGGAGATACAGTTACTTTATCTGATAGAGATGGATTTAGAATAGATGCCGCGGCAACAGTTCGTGGTATAATGAGTGATATTGATCCTGATGAAAGTAGTATTTACACAGGATTAGAAGATGGTACTGCAGGAGATTTAGAAGATATAATTAGATTAGAAGATTATACTCCTATTTATGTCTTAAATGAGGATGGCGATAATATCTTAGATGAAAGTGGAAATAATATTATATTTGAACATGCAGAGGGTGGTGAATCATTTCAAGCTAGACCTTTTGCTTTAGAAACAGCAACAGGAATAGGTCAAATATTATTAGAAACTTCTGAATATAATACAGCAGGAAACTTAATAACTGATTATGTTTTATTAAATGAAAATACAGATTTATACGATGCTAGTGGAGATGTATTGTGGTCAGGTGGTCCAGCTACCCGAAAATTGGGTGGAGGAATGTATCAAGAAGAAGCTTCTTTAGGTTCATTATATTCTGAATCAGAAACATTTAATTATCAATCTCCAGCTGGAGGAACAGCTTCTCAATCAGTTAATGTTATTGGTGGTATCGGAAGAGGTGGTATTACTGATATAATTCTTGATGATGCGGGTTCAGGTTATTCAGAAGGAGATCAACTTGTATTTATTAATTCTGGTACAGAAGGAATGAATGCAGAAGCACAGGTCAAGACTATAAGATCATTCTTACAATTAGAAGCAGGAACTACAACAGAGAACGGAATTTATACATTTACAGCTACAAACGGTCAAACAGTTTTTTCAGGATTAAGTAATGAAGGTCTTACATTAGGTTTTGATCCAAGAAAAGTAAAAGTCTATGTTAATGGAACAGAGAAAACAAGAGAAACACAATTTACTACAGATCAGTCTGGAGGAAAAATAACTCTTTCATCAGGAGCAAGTACAAATGATGTAGTAGAAATCTATGCAGCATTTACTGGTATGAGACTTGAAGATGCAGACAATTCAAATCCTTCTCCTGTTTCAGGACATCCTAATAATAATTATTTAACTTTAGAAGCAGATGGTGTTATCTCTAGTATTCAAATAACAAATTCAGGTTTAAATTATAAATCATTACCACAAGTATTTATGGGTGGATATATTTATTATGATACTATGGCCACAGGGACAGAATTTTCTGTTGGAGAAGTTTTAAGTTCAACAAACAGTAAAACAATGGTAGTAGTAAACCATGATACAGAAAAGAAACGAGTATTAGTTTATAAAAGAACAGCAGACCCTGCTGGAACTCCTTCAGGAACTGTTACAGGTCAAACATCAACTAGCTCATGTGTAATAACACAGACAAATGTAACTGCAGGTACTAGAGCTAAACTATGGGCCTATGGTGATAACATTGGTTCAATTAAGAAATTAAAGATGCAAGATGTTGGTCATGACTTTGATCAAGGTGGAATTGGTAATTATAAACAACATGCTGTATTAAAAGATATATCAAATACTCCAGTTGTTAATACTACAATCACAGCTAATTTAACAGGAACTACAGCAATAGTTAGTACATGGGACGGCGATAGAAATATTATTTCATTGAAAGATGTTAGAGGTATTTTTAATGATGGAGATTATTGTACAACAAGTGACAGTAAGAATTTTGTAATTGCTAAAATAAATCCTGCAACAGCTCGTGGTAAAATAGCTGGTACAGCATTATATGACGGAAACTATCTTAATGATACAGGTTTTCCTTCAGTTGATTCTATGAGAATACATGACAGTCAACAATACCAAGACTTCTCATATAAGATTAAAGTTGGTAGAAGTATAAACGATTATAGAAGTATTGTTAAATCTTTATTATCTCCAGCTGGAACAATTATGTTTGGAGAAGTATCTATTAGAAATACTATAGATGGTAGTGCCACAGTATATAATGTTAATTTTGATGGTACACAAACAACAAGATCATTTATACCAACATTAATTATTGGTTCTAAGACAGAAGCAGCAGATATTCAATTAGAAGATGGAACATATACAGGTGAAGATCAAGTCTTTAGTTCGTTTGAAGGTAGATTACAATTAGAAACAGAAGAAGGTGTACTTACCACAGAGAGATGGTTATGTACAGATACTACAGCTGCTAATCATAGTTCACATAATATTAAAGATCAATCTTCTGGTCAAAGAATTTATATACCAGATATTAGTTTACCAATAACAGAAACAGATAGAGATTTCTTTGAAAGACAATTAACAGCTGAAGCTGCTCCTAAAGGAAATAGAGTTACAAAAGAATTAGATATATCTCCACATTGGAATCAACATAAAATATATTATGGAACATTATCAAATGCATTAGCAGTAGGAACTAGAGTAAGAGGTGCTACTTCTAATGCCTTGGGTATTGTAATGCAACATGATACAACTAATAAGTTTATTATAGTTCATAGAGACATTAGAGATTGGGGACAAAAAGGATCACAATTCTCTGGAACAGAAATTATACAAAATACAGCAGCTTCTACAAATTACTTTACAGCAACATCAATAGAACTTCATTGGATACCAGAAGATATTACAACTAAACAAGACCCAGCTTCTATAACAGCTGATTCTTATATAACATCTCAAGCACAAAAGACAGCTACAGAAGGTGGAGCCGATACAGCTGAAACATGGACATCTTCTGGAATTAATCCAGGATCAACAGCTGGTTATCATGGTAGAGGTAGAGTTCTTACAGCAAATGACAGAAATGAATTTTATGATTCAGATATGAGACAGAGAAAAGTTAATATAATTTCATCTCCTTTATTCACCCAAGCTACGACACAACGAGGAAGAGCATATTCAGCAGGTGTGAAACAAGTAAGAACTTTAAATACACAAAATACAAGAACAGAAGGAACAAATACAACAGCAAATAATAGTAATGGTTCAGCATTAAGAATAGACTCAGCATGGAATACAATAGTTCAGACAGGAGTTAGTTTTGGACATAGACCAGCTGGACAAAAATTATTTGAAACAACGAATTTTCTTTCGGAGCAAATAGTCTCCGAAAATCAGGAACCAATAGTAATGGAACCGAATCATGGTCAAGTCTTAGGAGAAAATTTCTCTCAAGGTGGAGCTGTGATATTAGAAGATGGAAACAATTTAATGTGGGAAGATGCTACAGTAGTAGATGAAACATATTATTTTGTAAGTGAAGAATCAACTCAACTTGGTTCATTCAATATAATAAGTGAAAGTAATGATAAACTAATTGATGAAACAGATAGTTTACCATTAATTCACGAAAGTGCACTTATGATTGGTCAGAAAGAATCAAATCAGACTGGACCAAGTATAGGTGATTTAGGAGATATGATGTTTACTGAAAATTACAGTATAATGCAGAAAGTACAACTTGATGGTGGAAGTGGTATATCATCTGGAGATGATTTATTACTAGAGACTGGAGAGCATTTACTACAAGAAGCTCCTTCAGAAGGACTCCGAATTAGTGATATAAGTACTATATATCCAAACAGATTTGTAAGTAATTTACAAAGAGAATTGGGTAGAAGAACTAATTTAAATCATTCAGCTGTAATTCAAACAGGATAACTGATATAAATAACTATAACAATATAAATAAAACCAAAAAGGGTAAAGACAATGGCAGCAATAATAACTGAAAAATTTCGTCTAAACAACGCGAAACAGTTTATCGAAGATGTAACAGAATCACATTCTGTAGCTTATTCATTTATCGGTAGAGGACACGCTTGGACAGACGATGCAAGTCCGCCAACCCCTGTGGATAGCCCAAATGACGAATTTGACGCATACCGTAATATGGTGGCATTGAAAAAAATAGCTACAACTGATGTATCACATGCCATTGTTAGAAGGGATTGGACTAGCGGAACAACCTATGACGAATATCGTCATAACTATACTTCATCAAATGCAGCAAATAGTAGTGCAACAACTTTATACAGTGCTACTTATTATGTTGTAACTGATGATTACAATGTTTACAAGTGTTTAAATAATGATGGTAATACAGCATCAACTGTAAAACCAGATCATACTACACTTGCAACACCAACAGAATCAGATGGATATGAATGGAAATATATGTATTCTATATCAGCATCTGATGTAATTAAATTCGTAACTAACGATTTTGTACCTGTTAAAACACTAGGTGCTCAATTAGCAATAGCTGGTGGAGTTGATACAGGATCACAAGATGGTAGATTAGGAGACGCAGCTTCTGATGATGGATCAGCACAATGGGATGTTGAGAACGGAGCAGTAGATGGAGCTCTTGGTAGAGTTAGAATAGTAGCTGCTGGTAGTGCTTATACAGCATCACAAACTACTGGTAGTATTGCAATTCGTGGTGATGGAACAGGTGGTGTTGCACAAGTAATAACTAATGGATCAGGTGTAGTAAGTGCAGTTTCTGTAACTACTGCAGGTTCAGGATATACTACAGCATATATCAATTCTGATGATATACCAGAATCATCTGCTAGAGAACAAGCTTGTGATGGAACAAACAATACAGCAAATATAGAATTTGTTATTCCACCAAAAGGTGGACATGGTGCAGATCCAGTTGAAGAATTGGGCGGAAACTATGTAATTCTAAATTCAAGATTAGAATATTCAGAAGGTTCTGGAGATTTTCCAACTGATAATGATTTCAGACAAATCGGTGTGATATTAAATCCAACTGATTATGGTGGAAATACTTTATGTTCTGCTTCAACAAGAACAGCATATAAGACAATGACTTTTAATTCTTCTGGATTTGCTGCACCGACAGTAGATACTGAAATTAGAAATGCATCTACTGAAGCACAAGGTTCAGCAGTAGGAATAGTAGTATCAGTTGATTCAACAAACAGAATCATCTCTTACTTACCATATCCTAATAAAGTAAATGATACAAACACATTTTCAACTAGTGAAACTGTTTATTCAGCCGCTAGTACTAACCACGGAACAATCAGTGCGTTAGGTAATGAAGAAGTAGCAAGACATTCGGGAGATATAATCTACTTGGAAAACAGAACTAGTGTATCTAGAGCTTCTGACCAAATTGAAGATATTAAACTTATTGTAGAAATGTAAGGTAATTAAATGGCGCAGAATACAGATTTAAATGTATCGCCTTATTATGATGATTATAACGAAACGAAGAATTTTCATAGAATTCTGTTTCGTCCAGCGAACGCGATACAAGCAAGAGAACTAACTCAATTACAGAGTATATTACAGAACCAAGTTGAAAAATTTGGTAATCATGTCTTTCAAGAAGGCTCTCTTGTTATGGGTGGAACTATAACAGTTAATAAAGAATATTATGCTGTAAAAGTTAATGACGCAAATCCTAATAGTAGTGGAACTGCAACAGCTGAAACATTCAGAACAGCTGCAGTTGGAAAATATTATCAAGGAAAAACATCTGGAACAGTAGGTAAGTGTATTAACACTGCTGCCAAAACTACTGACGGAGATGAATTAACTTTATTTTTCACTTATGTTAAATCTGGTAATCCTTCTGGAACAACTTATTACGATACATTTACAGATAATGAAGAAATAGAAGAAGTATCTTTAGATTCTGCAGGAGCTTATGATAACTCTGGAAATTCAAATAACGAATTCAAAACAATAGAAACAAATGCTGCCTTTACAGGTTCAGCTGCTATAGTTCGATCTGGTATTTTCTATACTAGAGGTTTCTTTGTAAGATGCGATGAACAAACAGTTATATTAGACAAGTATGCTAATACACCTACATACAGAATAGGTTTACAAGTAACTGAAAGTTTAATATCATCAACTGATGATTCAAGTCTATTAGATAATGCATCTGGAACAACTAACGAAAATGCTCCTGGTGCCAATAGATTAAAGATAGTATTAACATTAGTTAAGAAAGCAACATCAGGTACTCAAGACATTGATAATTTTATTGAATTATGTAGAGTCGAAGCTGGTACTATCACAAAACAGAAGGAGATATCAGCATATAATACATTAGAAAAGACATTAGCTAGAAGAACTTTTGATGAAAGTGGTGACTATATTGTTAAACCCTTTGAGATAGAATTAAGAGAACATTTAAATACTAGAGCAAATAATGGTGTTTATCTTTCAACTAATACAACTACTCCAGGTGATAAAACAAAATTTGTAGGTGTCGTTTCACCAGGTAAAGCATATGTCAAAGGACACGAAGTAGAAAAACCTTCTCAAAATTTAGTTACTATTTCAAAAGCAAGAACTACTACAGATGCGGGAGCATTAGCTGTTCCTTTTGAAATAGGAAATTACTATAACATCAACACAGTATTTGGTCAACCAGATTTTGGAACAAGTGATTCAGCAATTACACCTTTTGGACCTATAGCATTATACGACACAGCAACATCTACTCCTGGTACATTATCAGGAACTAAAATAGGTAGAGCTAGAGTAAGATATTTTAACTGTATTACTCCTACAGTAGGCTCAGGAGTTCACACAGCGGCGTCAGTACACCGTATATACTTATTTGATGTTCGTATGTACACAAAATTAACAACACAAGCTACAATGGCCAATTATAAATTAACAGCTGGTCAAAGAATTGTTGGTGTAACATCAGGTGCTAAAGCAACAGTAGCTGAATCAGTAGCATCAGGAACAACTCTTTGGGTAATGGATGTAGAAGGTACATTTACAACAAGTGAAGTTATAAGAGTAGAATGGGATAGTTCAACATCAATAACAGCGAATACATTACATGCATCTACAGCACCTAAAACTTATTCATCAGATAGAGTAAGACAATTATATCAAACATACAGTGCAACTGCTGGTGCAGGTTCAAGAACAAGTGGATCAGCAAACTTTACAGCTGATGTAGTTACAACAGACAATCAATATGTATTAACAGGAACAATTAGTTGTGCAGGTAGTACAACAGCTGTTACAGGTGTTAATACTACATTTACACAAGAATTAAAAGAAGGAGATGTTATAGCATTCCCTTCTGGAACAACAAGAATAGTAGCATCAGTAACAAGTGATACTGCTATAGTTTTAACAGCAAACGGACCAGACGAAGATGGTAAGGCTTTAAGACAAAGAGCTCAATTACAAGAACAAGAAAAAACAGTAGCAATTGGAGCTGCACCTAAAGATTTTATATCTTCAATAACTCCTAATTCAATGATAATTAGAAAACAAGCTACATCAACATTAAGTGGTGCAAGTGGTTCTATCTCAGGAGTTAATGATGAAGTCTTAGTAGCAGAAGATGTTAATGATTATATGATGACAATTATGGAATCAGCTGAAGGTAGTGATGCTGATGAAGGAGATGTTATAGATATTACAGAACACGCAACTGTTATTGCAGCTGCATCAGGTTCTGGTGGTGCTATATCAATTAGTGCTGCTAACTCAACTCCTTTAACAAATGATGATCAAGTTAAAGTTGTATATGCTGCAACAAAAGATGTAGAAAATAACAATGCTGCCAAAACATTAAGAAAAGCTAGAGGTGTTAAAGTTATAACACAAGCCACAGCAACTTCAGGTGATTTCAATGGTGGTAACGGATCTCCAACTAGTAATGCTTCAACTGTAGTTTATGGAACAAACTTTGATGATGAATTAATAACATTAGGTGTTCCAGATGTATATGCTGTCAGAGCAGTATTCGAATCAAACGACACAACAGATGCATTACCACCTAAATTAACATTAGCTGCAGGAATGGGTACTTGTACTCCAGGTGATAAATTAACAGGTAGTGTTTCAGGTGCTATAGGTAGAGTTATTCAAAAAACAGGAAATGACATATATTTTTATTATCAAACAAGAAATGTATCATTTACAACTTCTGATGTAATAAAAAACGAACATAATACAGACAGTGCAGATAACAGTAGGCAATGTACTACAGTTACAATAGATTCAAAAGACATAACAGGAAATTTCTTATTAGATGATGGCCAAAGAGATGGATATTATGGATTAGGTTTAATTAAAAGAAAAACAGGAGCTCCTAAACCACAAGCTAAGATGTTAATTATATTTGATTACTTTACATCTGGTGGTGGAAGTTTCCATTCAGTTAATTCATATGGTGATTTAGATTTAAACCTTATACCAGTGTATAGACCCAATATAATTGATCCTTTAGGAGCAGAGCCAGATGGTTTATTTGAATTAGGTGATTCAGTTGATTTTAGGTCTTATGTTCATTCATTACATGATCCATCTAGTGCATTAGATCCAACATCAGCTACTAGTGTTTCATCTATTTCATCACAACCATTAGATTATATAACAGAAGAATTTACAAGTTCAAGAGCTGTAACTTTTGATTTACCACAAAGTCAAACATCAATGTCAACTTCAGCTATGACACATTATATACCTAGAATAGATAAAATTTCAATAAGTTCAGATGGTCAATTTCTTACAAGTACAGGAACGGCTGCTGATAGACCAGCTCCACCAACAACTCCTGCAAATTCAATTTTATTACATACATTAAATATACCAGCTTATACAAGAAATTTATCTGAAATTATAGTATCTTCTGAAGATCATAAACGATTTACAATGAAAGATATAGGTAGAATACAAGGTAGAGTTAGAAATTTAGAAAGAGTAACAAGTTTCAATGCATTAGAACATCAAGCAAATTTACAAAATATTAAAGATGCAGATGGATTAGATAGATTTAAATCTGGATTTGTAACTGATAACTTTAGAGGACATAAAACAGGAAATGTTTTTCATTCAGATTATAAAGCTGGTGTTGATAGAGCAAATGGTACATTAAGACCAATGCACAATAGTAGATTTGTTGACATATCATTAAATACAAGTAGTTCAACTGGATATGTAAAAACAGGTGATTTAATTACATTACCTTTTACAGAGACACCTTATATAACTATTAATAAGGCATCAACAACAGAATTTGTTAATCCATATGATGTAGTTTTATTTAATGGTACAGTTACATTGAATCCTTCTAAAGATATGTGGTTTGATACAAACAGATTACCTTCTGTTAGAAGAACTGTTGAAGGAGATTATGACACAGTATTAAAAGGAGTTGAAGGTGCTTTAGGAACAGTTTGGAATAATTGGCAAACAGATTGGGTCGGAGAACCAGTTAGTGAATCAACAAGTACTTGGACATGGGTAGGTGCCGGAGACCCGCATGGAAATGAAGGACAAAGACAATGGGCTGCAGATGCAGAAGCCAGAATAGATAATCAAACAGCAAATCATCCACATAGAAGGGAAGGTTGGGATGAACCCTAGGAGTAAGATATGGTTTGGGAAATAAAAACAATTACAACTACAACAACTAACCAGCAAGAAATTAGGTCTGGTGTTAAAACTTCTGTGGTTGAAGAATTTGCAGAAACTAGAGCAGATAGACTAGTATCTACTAATATAGCACAGACTATGAGAAGTAGAGATGTGACTGTTACAGGAGAAAATTTTAAACCTAATACAAGATATTATACATTCTTTGATGGTATAGATATTAGTGAACACATGACTCCTACTTCTGCTACATATGGTATAGGATCAGGAACAGCTAAAGGGACAGGATTAAGATCAGATGCTTTAGGTAAAGTATCATCTACATTTACAATTCCAAATTCAGACGAATTAAACTTTGCTACAGGAACAAAAACATTTAAAATTACAGACAGTTCAACAAACTCTGCTGATTCTTTATCACAAGGAGTAGCTCAATATGAAGCTAGTGGTCAAATAAGAGTCATGCAAGAAGAAGTTTTATCAACTAGAAATGGTAGAATTATTCAAGAAGAATTATCTGAAACTAGAGAAACAACTGAAGTTACAACATCAGAAGAAGTAAGATATGTTGATCCATTAGCTCAATCCTTTGTAGTAGATACAAAAGGTGGTATATTTGTTACTTCTGTTGAAATATATTTTGGTGCTAAAGATACAGCACTTCCGGTTACAGTTCAATTAAGACACATGAGTAATGGTTTCCCAACTCAAAAGATATTACCATTCGGAGAAAAAGTTTTATATCCTGCATCAGTTAATACATCAGCTGATTCAAGTTCATCAACTAAATTTAGTTTTCCTTCACCAATTTATTTAGAAGGAAATAGAGAGTATTGTATTGTTGTTATGTCAAATTCAAATGTTTATACTACTTGGGTATCAGAAATGGGACAGAAAGATGTTGCAACAAATGATTATATAGATCAACAACCATATGCTGGATCTTTATTTAAATCACAAAATAACTCAACATGGACTCCAGATCAAATGAGAGATTTAAAAATGACTCTTAACAGAGCTAGTTTCACAACTGGAACTGCCGCGTCAGTTGTTTTTGAAAATGATGCTTTGAGTAGTGATAAGTTACAAGCAAATCCAATTGAAACAATTTCAGGATCAAAAACATTTAGAGTAAAACATTATTCACATGGTAATTACGACCAATCAAAATCTAATATTACAATAGCGGGAGTTGTTGGAGATAGAACAGGTTCAGCATTCTCATTTAGTGATGATACAGTTACAAAAACTAGTGGTACATATGCAGATGGAACATATACAGCTAGAACTGTTTCTTCAACTTCTGGTAGTGGAACAGGATTAGCTGTAACTTATGTTATATCTTCTAATGATACCACTTCTATAACTATTACAAATCCAGGACAAGGATATGCAGCTAATGATACAGTTACATTAACAAATCAAGCAACAGATGCTGATAGTGCACAAACTAATTCAATAACATTTACAATAGCTGCAGTAAAAGAAACTTTAGGTGGAATACCTGTTGAATATATTAATACTACTCATGCCGCAGGAACAAGTGCTTCAGGTGCAACCTCTGCAGCCAAGATTATGGCTGATATAGACGAATATTTAATTACAATTCCAAATGCAACATGGCCTGTAAGAGTAGAAGGAACAGCAACAACTCCTAATTATCAAAGTGCAATTGAAAATACAACTGGTGGTGGCTCAAGTGTAACAGCTACACCAAATGCTTATTTTGATTTAATTCATACAGCAATACCAAGTTTTGAATTACCAAATACCGCTATTACAACTACCTTTAAAGGAACAAGTGCTACACAACCTGTATATTTAAGTAGTCCACCTAGTGCATATACAAAAGATACAAGTTCAACAACTATTACATTAAATGATAATAATATTTTAACAACACCTAAGATTGTTGCATCAGGAGCTAATGAATCAGCTGAAATGAGTAGTGCTAAGAGTTTTGATATAACTTGTCAATTAAGTTCAACAGCAAATAATGTTTCACCTGTATTAGATGTTGATTCAATAGGTACAATAGCCATACAAAACAGAATTAATAAAGTAGATTCTACAACAGATGTTCAAGCTGGAACTTATGTAGGAGCAACAGAAGCTCGTGGAGATAATAACGCTGCAATCTATATGACAAAACAAGTTCAATTAGAAAATCCAGCAAACGCAATTCATGTATTATTTGATGGATATAGAACTCCACATGGAGTAACTAATCCAAGTATAGATGTTTATTATAAGATATCAGGTCCAGATTCAAATTTACAATTTGATGATATAGGTTGGACATTAGGAACAATAAAGAATACAGTTCAACCAGATGCAACAGAATTTAAAGAATATCTATATGAACTAGAAGGATTAGAAGATTTTAATATATTTTCAATTAAATTAGTTTTACAATCAGTTGATAGTGCTAATCCACCAACAGTAAAGAATTTTAGAGCAATAGCATTAAGTACATAATGAGTAGAATAGAAGGACATAAAAATTTAGTTAGAGATGATAAGAATATGGCTATCATTAATACAGACAAAAATGCTTACAATAATGCCAAAGCTTTAAAAGCAAAAAATATAAAACAGACTAGTGAGATAAATACTCTTAAAAGAGAAGTTAAACAAATAAAGGAATTATTATCACAAATTAATGAGAGAATGAAATGGCAAGAACAGTAGATACAAGTTCAACTTTTGAGAACTGGAGACAGAATTATAATAACTTAGCTGCAGATGTAGGTGGGTTAGGTAGTTTAACTACAGGAGATAAATCTAGTATTGTAGCGGCTATCAATTACATTATGGATCAATATTTCTATTTTCAAGATTTTGAATATGATGGAAGTGATGGAGCAACATCAAATACAGTTTTCTCTGGAGTAGATAATAAAGGTAATACTTTAGCCTATTCAAGTGGTAAATTATTAGTATTCAAAAATGGAGCTTTACTTAGAAGTGGAACAGATTACACAGCGACAAATGGAACATCAATTACTCTAGCATCATCAGCTAGTAATAGTGATGTTGTTCGTTTTACTGTATTCACAGGTTCTTATGAAAATGTAGGAGCCGCAGGTACTTCATCATCAAATCAATGGATTTTAGCTGGTTCAACAATTTATAATCAGAATATAGGTGGTGTTGTAATAAATGCAGATTCAACAATAACAACAACTTTAGGTGTAACAGATTCAATTCAACTTCAAGGTGATACATATGCTAATGGAAGTATTTATCTTAATGCACAGAATGATTTAAGACTTCAAGATAGTGACAGTTCACATTATGCTGCTATACAAGCACCAGCAACAATATCTTCAAATTACACATTAACACTACCAGCAGATGATGGAGCAAGTGGTCAGACATTACAAACAGATGGAAGTGGTGTTTTATCGTGGTCATCAGGTGGAACAGCACCTGATATAACAGTATCTGCAAACAATTCAGCAAACGAAACAGTATATCCTGTCTTTGTTGATGGAGCAACAGGAGCTCAAGGTATAGAATCAGACACAGGTTTAACTTATAATCCGTCAACAGGTAGAATAACATCTACTGAATATTCTGGAAATATTATAACAGCTACACAAAATTCAATTACAACAATGACTGCGTTAGATGCTGTAGGAACAATCGGAACTGGAACATGGCAAGGCACTGCGATAGCTAGAGCATATATCGCTAATGATGCAATTGATGGTACAAAGATAGCTGATGACTCTATTAATAGTGAACATTATGTTGATGGCAGTGTTGATGCTGCTCATTTAGCAGCAGATGTAATTTCAGGATCAAAAATTGCAGATGACTCTATTAATAGTGAACACTATGTAGATGGTTCAATAGATACAGCACATATAGCTGATGATCAAATTACTGCTGATAAGATGGCAGACAATTCAATCAATAATCCCAATATGCTTGTAGCAGGAGTTGTTGAGTTAGCTAAAATAGATCCTAATTTGATTCAATTAAGTTCTGAATCATTCGCTGATAACGACACTTCATTAATGACATCAGCAGCTATTCAAGATAAGATTTTAAGTTACAACTATACAACTGATACAGGAGATATCACAGGAGTAACAGCAGGAGTAGGTTTATCAGGTGGTGGAACATCTGGAACAGTTAGTTTAGCCTTAGATTTTAGTGAACTAACTGATATGACTGGTGGAATCGGTGGTACAACAGAATTTATTTTACAAAATGGTTCAACAGAAAGCCGTAAAGCCGCTAGTGAAATAGAATTAAGTCATTTCATTAATAATAATAGTTGGACAAGTAATACAGGAACACTTACTCCAACAGGTACAGTAAATGCTAATGAGTTCGCAAGATATACAGGTGCAACTACACTAGAAGCATTAACACCGGCAGAAACAAAAACAGCTTTAAGTTTAGGTAGTGTAGAGAATACAGCACTCTCATCTTGGGCTGGTACAAGTAATATTACAACAGTTGGAACAATAGGATCAGGAACATGGCAAGGCACAGCAATTGCTACAGCATATATCGCTAATGATGCAATTACAGCAGCTAAGATAGGTGATGATGTTATTAATTCTGAACACTATGCAACAGGTTCAGTAAATACTACGGCTTTAGGAGCAGATTGTGTAACAGCTGCTAAGATCGGAGATAATGTAATTGATAGTGAACATTATGCAGCTGATTCAATAGATGCAGAACACTTGGCACCTAATTCAGTTAATACAGATGCTATTATTGATAATGCAGTAAAAACTGCACACATTACAGATGGTCATGTTACTGCAGCTAAAATACCTAGTACTGCAGCTCTTTCAATAGCAAGTCTTACAGCAACAGGTGATATTACATCAAACACAAGTTCAGATATGGCACTAAAAGAAAATATTATCAATATACCTAATCCTTTAGAGAAGATATCTAAAATTGGTGGGTATATGTTTGATTGGAAAGACCATGGATACGAGCATGTTCATGGTGAAGGACACGACACAGGAATTATAGCACAAGAAATAGAAGAAATTTTACCAGAAATTGTAAACACAAGAGAAAGTGGAATTAAGGCTGTTAATTACATGAAACTTATTCCATTACTAGTAGAATCAATTAAGGAGCTAAAAACAGAATTAGATGAGTTAAAATCTTTTAATTCATAAATAGTATTAAAGAGATGGCAGCGGTATCGAATTTTTACATTGATCAAGGAGCAGATTTTTCTACAACCTTGAGTTTGACTGATTCAAATGGTGATATTTTGAACTTAACAGGATATACAGCTGTGGGTCAGATAAGAAAAACTTATGGATCAAGTACAGTAGCCGCGACATTTACTCTAGCTTTAACAGCTGCTACAGGTCAAGTGACTGTAACTTTAACAGATGCACAGACAGCAGCATTAGCTAGTGGAAGATATGTTTATGATATATTAATAACAGATTCTTCAGGAGATAAAACAAGAATTTTAGAAGGACATGCAACAGTAACACCAAGCGTAAGTAGATAATATGGCAAATATCACAGTAAAAGTCAATCCAGTTACAACAAACAAAGTAAAACAAGTAGCTATTGGTCAAGTAGCAGCTGAAAACTTTGAGTTGAATGATCTTAAAAATGTAGATACAACAACTGTAACTCCCACAGCAGGAGATTGTCTTGTATATGATTCTGGTACTTCAAAATTTGAAGCAAGTGCTGGAATAGACGGTGGATATTACGGATAGGGAAGAATAAATGGCAACAGTAATTCAGATTAAAAGAAATTCCGGAACTACGGCACCAGGTACGAGTGATCTAGTTATCGGGGAAATGGCTTATGCATATGATGGGTCTAACGATGGAGCATCAGCAAAGTTATACATAGAAGCAGTAAATAGTTCATCAGCAGCTGATATTCATATCATTGGTGGTAAATACTATACAGACTTATTAGATCATACAAAAGGTACATTAACAGCAAACAGTGCTTTACTAGTAGATTCAAGTTCAAAGATTGATGTTCTTAATGTTGACAATGTAACAATCAATGGAAATGATGTATCTACAACAGATTCAAATGGGAACTTAACACTTACACCTAACGGCACAGGTATTGTTGACATAAACAAGACAGACGGATTTAAAGTACCTGTAGGAAATACATCTCAAAGAGCTGGTTCACCAGTAGCAGGACAAATAAGATACAACTCACAACTTTCAACTTTTGAAGGATATGGTTCAGCTTGGGGATCATTGGGTGGAGTTATTGATGTTGACCAAGACACAAAGATTACAACTGAAGCTTCGGCCGGAAATGATGATGATGTTATAACATTTTATGTTGGAGTAAGTAATACTGCTACTAGTCAAATGATATTGGCTGATGGAGTATTAAAACCTACAACTGATAACGATATTGACTTAGGAACATCTTCATTAGAATTTAAAGATGCATTCTTTGATGGTACAGTTACTTCTGATGCATTTGCAGGACCATTAACAGGTAATGTTGCAGGTGATCTTACGGGAACAGTTATAACTGCGGCCCAAGGAAATATAACAAGTTTAGGTACACTAACAGCATTAACAGTTGATGATGTAGCAATAAATGGAAAAGTTGTTACTATGACTGGTTCTAGTGGCGATACAGCGACATTAACAGTAGGTACTCATGGTACATTAGATATAACAACAGTTGATACAGCAGCAGCAGCTGCCAACATGACACTTACTGCAGACGGAACTTTCGAAGCAGTTGGTTCTACAATAACATTAGATTCAGGTGGGGCTATTAATTTAGAACCAGCATCTGGATCAGCAATCTTATTAGATGGTACAATTAGTGTAGATGCAGGTGTAGTTACAGGCGCAACTTCAATTACATCAACAGCATTCGTAGGAAATATAACAGGTGACTTAACTGGAACACTTCAAACAGCAGCACAAGGAAATGTAACAAGTCTAGGAACTCTTACAGCTTTAACAGTAGATGATGTAGCAATAGATGGTAAAGTCGTTACAATGACTGGTTCTGCTAGTGATACAGCAGTATTTACAGCAGGAACTAACGGAACTCTTAGTATTGTAACAACAGATGCAGCAGCGGCTGCAGCGAACATTCAAATCACAGCTGATGGTACAGTAGATATTGATTCAGCAGGAGCATTAACTTTAGACTCCGGAGCAGCGATCAATCTTGAACCAGCAGCCGGGTCAGTAATTTTATTAGATGGTACGATTAGTGTAGATGCCGGAGTAGTTACAGGTGCAACAAGTATTACATCAACAGCATTTGTTGGTGATATAACTGGAGATGTTACAGGAAATGTAGATACATT